>SESF01006847.1_pt1 | contig 19376 bp, 11 predicted proteins | sample 3171521 | NCBI WGS metagenome assembly SESF01 (sample SAMN10866945, study PRJNA518727) | freshwater metagenome | biome: subpolar coniferous forest; feature: holomictic lake; material: water; isolation source: holomictic Lake 227, 6 m and 8 m depth | place: Canada: near Kenora, Ontario | collected...
ACTCGACGCCACTGAGCGATGATGGAAGGCACAGCAAAGAGAAGTGCAGCGACAAGGATTGCGGCGAGAATTTGCATGCGCGTGTGAAGTCGCCTAGCGCTGCGGGTGAGCGGCTGCCCGCCAAGCGCGTATGAATGCAACTGAGACGCAATCGGGCAGTTCGCTCGACCCGCTTGGTTCGCCACCGGCCTTTGTGCTAGAGATTGATATCCACATACTGTGCTGTGCAGGCCGTGCTGTAGGAAACCCGCACCCCCCGGCGAGCGGGGAACCATTGGAGACTTGCGGTGGTCTTGAAATAATCGGTATGCACGCACGGTGACGCTCCATCCGGCACGCCCGTGGGGCCATGGTCCGCCATGATCGCCGCCAGTTCATCCGGGCCGATGCTGCTCTGCTTCTGAACGAGTTCCTCCATCCGCCGGGCGCGAATCGCGTGGGGCTGCAGGACCGATCCGCCGCGCAGTGCCACAGGCGATTTGTCCGACCAGGCGGCCGATTCCGCCACTTGCACCGCACAGGTTTCCGGGCAAAGGCAAACATTGGTGAAGTGCAACCAATCTGCGCCCGTAGCGGGGCGGCGGACACCGGCACGGGTATTGGAGAGTTCCACCGAAGCCAGGTCCCCGGAAGCATCCGCGAGCATCAGCATTCCCGCTCCCCATCGAGGACTTGCCGTAATGCGGCGAACGGCCTCGGTCACAGTGGCACACGAGGCCAACGCATCGGCGATCAACATGGTGACCAATGGATTGGGCGTGACTGGGTCGGTCACGAACGCATAGTTGAGCGTAATGGCCAGACCCTTTTCGTTCACGCCATCTACCGTCCCAGCCTGCGGTGCCAGCGCGAAGTCGAGCGAGCTGAAACCATCACGCGGACGGCTTTCGCGCAAAATGAAAAAGGGTTGGACCAGCGTGAAATAGTCGAAATTCTTCGCGATGATCGGCTCTCCGGTCCGGGAACGGGCGCCGCGAACGGCCAAGGCCGAGCAGGCGCCCAGTGGCGGAACGACGGTTCGTCCTGCCACCGAACCGATGAAAGCTTCCATGGCGTTCATCAGGCAGAGGCTGCGGAGCGGCAGGCCGGCGCCCTCGGCTATGCCTTGCATTCGAGCCAGCATGGCCGGATTCGACTGCCGCAGGGCGGGAACGAGAAACTTCTCTGCTTTTCGTTCTGCCAGCTTCAGAAAAAACGGGTAGGGCAGCCACCACGGCTGTTCCAACCGCAACGCTTCCAGGTTCCGCAGGCTTTGATGCGCTCCAAGGATTCTCCCCCTTAGCTCTGTCCCTTGAGTCAGTCCCATTTCCCGAGGGTTACCGCGGCACCGGCACTCGACGCTGGGAGGAGCAATATTCTTGGGTGTTGGAGAATTCGTAGCCATAGAAAATGCCAGTATCAGGATGTTCCTCCGAAGGCGAGAACACCGAACCGAGCGAGGAGAAGCAAAAGGTGGCGCTTCATGGCGAACAAGTGATTAGACAGACCTGTCTATCTTCCCGTTTGGGATGATAGGCCAATAAACCCCTGTGGCTGATGAAGCTTTTCCTTTCATCAACCACCCCTTTACCCAGTCCCACGCCCCGTGTAAAGGCAATTCGACGAATTGTTTCAACTTGCGGACCTCCAGAGAGCTGCCCCACCATCACCACCATGCGCCCAAGCGTGAGCGGTATCAGCCATAAATGTCGTAAACAACTTAATATCAGGGCTTTGCGCGATCCACGTCAGGCCGCCCCCAGAGTGCCCCCAGAGCGCTACCGGAGCAGTGCCGGGTGCCCTCAGGAGTGATGAGCAGGAGACTCCGCCCTGCCCCGGCTTGACGGCCCCGCCCCGGGTGCTAGCGTTGGGCAACTAAATGACCCTCATGAACCATTTCATACCATACCCAGGAAAACTCGCGCTTGCTGTGCTGGCGGCTTTTTGCCTCGCCGCGACGGTGCAAGCCTTAGCCGCCCCGCTCAAAGCAGGAGTCGCGCGCGTCAGCATCAACCCGCTGGAAGACAAGATCCCCACGCAGTTGGGCGGTTACGGAGCGCGCGAAGGCAAACCCGCCCAGGGAACCCTCGACACGATCTACGGCAAAGTCCTCCTCTTCGATTCGGGCGGGGAGAAATCCGCCATCATCTCGATGGACGTATGCAGCGTGCCGATTTGCCTGGCCGAGGAAGCCCTCAAGAAGGCAGCCATCGAGAACCTGACGCTGGATCGCTTGCTCATCACGGCCAGCCACAGCCACGCCGGCCTGGAAGGCCTGGCGCTGGATCAGCGTAACGTCGCCAATAATCCGAACATCGGCATCTTCTCCGAGCCGATGCTCAACTTCGTCACCGACCGCCTGGCCAGCGCCCTCAAACAAGCCAACGCCGCTTTGCAGCCGGTGAAAGCGGCCTCCGGAGCCGTGGACCTGCCGAACATGAACCGCAACCGGCGTGGCAGCAAATGCGTTGACCCGCAAGCCACCGTGCTCCGGCTCGACAAAATCGACGGCTCGCCGTACGCCGTGTTCGTCAATTACACCGCCCACGGCACCTTCGTTGATGAGCATGAGATGCTCGTCTCCGGGGAATGGGCCGGCAGCATGCAACGGACGGTTGAAGATCTCATCGGCGGTGGTGTGGTCTGCCTATACGCCAACGGGGCAGAGGGCGATATCGCTCCCCAGGGCCGGACCGGTGGCAGCCGCTACGAACAGGCTTGGAACTACGGGCGGCAGGTGGGCATCGCCGTCGGGCGCCTCGCCAAAGATCTCCGAACCGAAGACATCTGCCACTTCGCTGTCGGGTGTGACTGGGTGACCCTGCCCGCCCGCCAGGGTGCGCCGGACTTCGTGAAGATCGCCGGCGCAGAGTATCACGTCACCCAGGAACAGCTCGACCAAGTGGTGCAGTTGCTCTTCCCGGGAAAGGCACCGCTCTACGCCCTGCGCGTCAACGGCTTTGAAATGGTCACCTTCCCCGGCGAACCTATCTGCGAACTGGGAACGGCCGTCAAAGACGCGTTGCGCGCAGCAGGCATCACGCATCCATGTGTCGGCGGGCTTACGACCGACGGGATCGGCTATATCCTCACGAAAGCGGAATATCACCAGAGCGGCTACGAGGTCACCGCCTCCTTCTACGGCGACGGCCTCGGCCAGCTCCTGCTCGATCGTGCCAAGGCCCTCGGCCTCGCCGTGGCCGCGAAGAAGTAGCCGTAACTATTCAATTAGAAGAACCATTCCCCCTCACCCCAGCCCCGTGGGAGAGGGAGACCATCGGCGACGCTGGAAGTAGCCCACTGTCGTGTTGATATCCCCAAACGTGGGAACGCTATTCCCTCTCCTTTGGGGAGAGGGTCAGGGTGAGGGGGAATTCGATGACCAACTGCATAGATACGGCTTAGCGGCAGACCCTCAGCCGCATGTTCAGCAAATCAGGTAGGGCGCCGCCCTACCTGCCAGGCACCCGTAGAACCTTGCACGACTGCCGAATAGCGGTCTTCAATGACAAATTCGCTCCCGGCGGGACGTCGAAGGAAGTCCGGAAACCCAGGGCGTCCCGCCCAATCACCGGCTGGATCATCCAGCCTTTCTTCCCAGTGCGGCGGATGCAGTCGGCGGTCTTTTGCTGATAGCCGGGTTTGTCCATGCGCATGATCCACAGGCGGTGCTCGCTGAACGAGAGCATGGCGTGATCGCCCGGGCTGTCCCCAGCGGCAAGATATGGGTGCCTGCCAACCGCGTCCCAAATGCAGCCGACCTTCCCGGCGTACGTGGGAACGGGATACTGCAACCGGCTGGTCAGTTGGAACGAGCGCAGAGTGCGTTCCTCCAGTGCCGCGTATGCCGCGTTCTCGCGGACAAGGAGGGCGTCTTTGTAGAGGCCGCCGGCGGTATCCTGTAGAAGAGCAGATATCCCCACAACGTGATCGGCCGGAATGCCGCTGGCGGCGCCATGCGCTTCGAGCAGAGGGTTGAGCGCCTTGGTAACCATCCAGCGCACGCTCCAGACGTTGCTGGCGGAAATGACCCACACGTCGAATTCGTGCCGCCGCAACTCGCCGATCAGTTCCACCATCGCGGGGTAGAAGAATGGGGCGGGGAAACTGGTCTTCCCGGCGGTGACCTCGATCATGCGCGGCTGCATCGGCTCGCCGAAGCCAAACGCCTTCTGCGTGGCCTGGACCACATCCCACGGGCTAAGTCCCTCCATGATTTCAACCACCCAGGCGTAGCCGTTGGCCAAAGCTGTGGGATCAGCCGCGCCGTGAACGGTGGGAGCCAGGTACGCCTCATAGTACGACGTGAGATCAGGCCCGGAATCCAGCGAGACCTCGAGAGCCCCCGGCAGGCGGAACGAGGGACTCAACGTTCGCGCAATCCGGCTGACCCGCAACAGCCCCTGCTTGACCAGGACCGCGAGGGTGGCCTCACCGATATCTCCCCAGACAATCGTGTTGTCGAAATCCAGCGTGACGGGCAAGCCCTTCCCTGCCCCGCGGCGGATCAAGTCGGTCAGCGCCTTGCGGATTTCCCTCCGCCATCCCGGGGCCTGTAACAGCATTGACGTGCGCGCCCTCACCATGTCCCCATCCCTCTCCAGCATAGTCCATGCTCAGCGGAGCGCGGACATTCCTGTCCGCAGCAACGTGCTCTGTCCACGGTCTTGGCAAACTCAAGCCCCATCCGTATTCGGGCAAGGCTGCGGACAGGAATGTCCGCGCTCCGCCCCGCGCGCACCGCGCGCAATCTGTTAGATCGAAGGGTTCTCATCGCTCAGAACCATCAGGCTTTGGCGGCTTTAGGCCGGGCATTCCAGATGGAGACCATGAGCAGGGCAGACACGATGGACAGCCCGGCCAGCACCCAGAAGACCAGCGACCAGTTGCCTTTCGCCATGTCTTTGAGCCAGCCGATGCCGACACCCGAGAAGATGGCACCAGTAGCCCCCAGACACATCGTGAAGCCAGTCGCAATCGAGGCGGCGCGGGGATGGCTGACATCCACGGTCGCCGCCCCGCTCATCAACATGTCCGGTCCGTAAATGAGAAAACCTGCCAGGCCGAGGATGGCGGTTGCGAGCATCCAATGCCCCTGCGGGATATAGGTGAAGCCGATGCAGACCGCCGAGAGAGCCGTCAAGCTCAGAGCGCAGACGGGCGCCCGGCGTTTGCCGAAGAGGTTGTCCGAAGCCCACCCCGCAGTGATGGCGCCGACCGAACCAATCAGGGGAAACGCGACTGACATGAAGGCGCCGCCCTTGATGGTGCGCCCCTGGAATTCCGACATGTACTGCACGCTCCAACCCAGAAAGGAGTAGCGAACCGAGTTCATGCAGAAGAAGCCGAGGCCGAGCACCCAGAGCACCTTGTTGGAAAAGGTGAGCCGGATGAGGTCGCGAGTGGATAAGTGCGCGCTGCCTCCGGCGGGAGAGGCACCCGCGTTGGCGCGTGCGGGCTCGGGCTCCATCACATCGTCGCGCACCGGCGGCAGCCCGACTTCTTCAGGGGCGTTCCGGACAAACAGGAAGAACAAGACGGCCATCGGCAGGAGGATCAAGCTGGGCACCCAGAAAGCGGCCCGCCAGCCGATGCTGCCGCACAGCACTCCGGCCAGCAGCCACGACATTACATTGCCCACCGTGTAGCACGTGGAGATCAGCCCCATGACGGTGCCACGGCGCTTCGAGGTGTTCCAGTTCGAGAGGGTCTGCACCAGGAGGGACCAACCGGCGGATTGGGCGTAACCGTTGATGGCCCAGAGCGCAAGCATCACCGAGTACGACGAGGTGAAGGAGAACAGAAGATTCGTGATGGAGGCAATGACCAGAGCGCCCGTCATCATACGCCGGGCGCCAAAGCGCTCTCCAAGTGTCCCGTTGATGATCTGCCCCACGGCGTAGAAAACGAAATATACCGACTGGATGGTCCCGATCTTCGCATAGGTCCAGTCGGGGAACTCCTTGAGAATTGCGGGCTGCGCGACGCTGAAATTGACGCGGCAGAGGTAATAAGAAGCGTAGGCGCCCCAGAGCAGCCAGAAAGTGCGAAGCTGCCAGCTCCGCAAGAGGGCACCGTTATCCGCCGCGAGCGTATTGCTGCTCACGTGTTCATAACCCGTGTTCGTGGGATTCATTGGTTCGGTAGCTCTTAAGATCCCACCATCCCTCCTGCGATGGCAGAACACCGCAGACCTCCAGGCCGGCCTAGCCCCGTGAAGTCTTTCCCTTACTTCACTGGGCTACTTCGAGGGATTCCAGACGTATTTCCCGCTGGCGTCAATGTAGCCGGTTCGTCCGCTCGTCTTGACCCGGGCCAAACCATCGGCAAAGGCTGCGGCTTCGTCGAACTGCGGGTTAATCACAAACTTGCCGGTGTTGTCTAAGTAACCCCAACGCTTCGACTGCCGGACCGCCGCCACCCCCTCTGAAAAGGCCGTGGCTTCGTCGAACTGCGGGTTGATCACGAACTTACCGGTCGGGTCAATGTAACCCCACCGCTTGGCCTGCCGAACCGGCGCCAGGCCTTTGACAAAGCTCCCCACCTCTTCGAACTGCGGATTAATGGTGAGGTTCCCGGTCTTGTCAACGAATCCCCAGCGGCCACCCGACCTGACCCCCGCGAGCCCTTCGGAAAACGGCTGGGCCCTCTCAAACTGGGGGTTGATGGCCATTTTCCCACTGGCGTCCGTATAGCCAAAAGACTTGCCCAGTTTAATCGCGGCGAGTCCATCAGAAAACGCGGCGGCCTCGTCGAACTGCGGATTAATCACCAGCTTTCCGGTCTTGTCGATGAAGCCCCAACGGCCCGACAATCTGACCGCTGCGAAGCCATTGGCAAATGCGCCCGCTTCATCAAACTGCGGATTGATTACGTATTTTCCTTCCAGGTCGATATAGCCATAGCGCCCGCCGCCGCCGAACGGATTGAAGGGGGCAGGACCGCCACCACCCAGCCTGACTGCCGCCAACCCGTCGCTGAACACATCGGCCTTATCGAACTGCGGATTAATCACGACCTTCCCAGTAGCGTCCGTGTAGCCCCACCTATCGAGACGCACGGCGGCCAGGCCTTCCACAAAGCCCTCCGCACGTTCAAACTGCGGATTGATGACGAGTTCACCGGACTTGGACACAAATCCCCAGCGGCCATCGACGGCTACCGGGTATAGCACTTTAGAAGCCGCCCCAAGGGATATCGGGCCCAGGATTGCCAGGGTGAACAGCACGAACAGCCAGGATTTTCTCATAATAGTTTAAACAACTCTTTATTTCGACCGCACGGAAACAGCAGACCGTCCGCTTTGAGGGCGGCCAACGGGATATAAGGTAACTCGACGGGAAGTTGCGTCAAGCCGCGAATAGGCGATAACCGGCGATAACCTGCCAACATTCGCCCTTGACCCGGTATGGGATGCGGGGAAGGCTGCCGCCATCAACGAACCAGACAACCAGCTCATTACTTCGCGCGTGGATACTAGAGGAACAACTATGTGTAGCCGTTACATAACAACAATTTGCGTTGCGCTTGCGCTGACGGCGTTGGAGCAATGTTACGCCCGGGCGAGTGAATCTTCCCCGGGATTGCCGGTGGTCATCCCCGCCCCCCGTCACATGGCGTGGGCCGAATCCGCCACGCCGGGTTGGCTGGCGCTCAACGCTATCAAGGCAATCGCAGCCCCATCGGCCTGCCGCGATGCGACTGGCGGGGCTGCCCAATTCAATACGCGGTTGCGCGAGCTGAACCTGCCCCCGCTTGACCTCCGAACGAATGCCACCGTCGAGCCCGGTTTCATTCACCTGGGCGTGGTACCCGATGCCAAACTCGAGTCGCGAGTGGCCAAGCTGCCCACATCGGCAGCGGAAGGGTATCGACTGGTAGTAGAGAAGGATGCGGTCTTTATTCTCGGCAGCGATTTGTCGGGCCTATACCACGGCCTTATGACATTGCGACAACTTGTGGATGCGCAGGGGCGCATTCCAAGGGTGGCTATTTCGGATTGGCCGGACCTGCCTTTGAGAGGGACTTACATGGCGGGCAATGCCGGTCTTGAGGCGCGTATCCTGCAATGTGCCGCGTTGAAGCTCAATTTCATGTTGTTCGAATGCAACGACTTCTTCGACTTGGAGAGAGCCACCAATCGGGCCCGCTGGCAGGAGGCATTTGCCTTGTGCCGCCAGCATTTCATTGAACCGGTTCCAGAGCTCCAAAGTTTCGGTTGGGGCCAGTTTGTGTTGGCCGCCCATCCGGGAGCTGCGGAAGGGATCTACGTTGACAAACAGCGATTCGCGGTCAAACAGGGCGCTGTGCTGTCGCCCGACCCACCGATGGCGCCGGCGGTCGCAATAGTCAACGCGGGGTTCAATGATCCCCACGGAAATCCCGTCGCGGGCTGGAACCCGGACCGGCAGGGCGAAGGTGTGACCTCCGACCGGGAAGGAATGCATGCGGGCCAGGGGTGTTTGCGTATCACGAGAACGGAGAAGGGCACGACCCGGGTATGGCAGGAGGTGACCGTCCTGCCGCAACATCACTACGAGATTAGCTGCTTTCTCAAAACAAAGGGCGTTACGGAGGGCACCGCTTACATCGAAGTGTACGGACTTAAGCCCGATCGCAGCCTGGGCGACTGGCTGGGTCACGCCGCTGAGCTTCGTGGAGATCAGGAGTGGCAGCGCACGGCGGCGGCTTTTGATTCCGGCGGCTACACGCGGTTGCAGATTTACGTGCGGCTTCAGGACGCCGTGGGAACGGCGTGGTTCGATGAGGTCGCAATCATGGGGATACCGGGACTGAACCCTCTCAGCAACGTATTGATCACGCGGTCAGCCCCGGTCATTGTCCAGGACGAATCGGGAGGCAGGACCTATGAAGAAGGGAAGGACTACCGGCTGGTCGCCGCGCCAGTCGCGTTTCCGTTCGAAGTTGGCGCGCCCTTGCGGATCGAGATCCCCTCGGGTAGCCGGATCAAGGACACATCGGCGGTCTTGCTGAGTTACCATCAGGCGCCGCCAGATAGCATGACCTGCTGCCCTTCGGAACCGCTGTACCAGGAGTTCATGCGGAAGACCATTCGCAACGTGATCCAATGTCTCAAGCCGAAGTATCTGCACATCGGCCATGACGAGCCTCGGGTTCTCAATCGCGATCGCCGTTGTGCCGACCGCAAACTATCCAACAGCGAGCTGTTTGCCGATGACGTTAAACGAATGCAGGCCTTTGCCCGCGAGGCCGACCCGGCGATTCGGTTGATGATGTGGTCCGACGCGGTGAATCCTCATCACAATGGACCCAGTCTGCAAATGAATGACGCCGCCGCCCTGCTCCCCAAGGATATCATCCAATGCCTTTGGTGGTACGACTGGCCCGACAAGGACAACCGGATCGAGAACTCGATGAAGTTCTTCCTGGGGCTTGGCTTCGACGTGACGGGCTCACCGTGGTTCAACCACCGCAACGTGCATCAATGGGCCGATACGCTGCAAAAACATCGCCAAAGCAATCCCCACGTCCTGGGCGAGATCTACACGAGTTGGTCTGACACCACGGCGGATCCCTGGCAGGCCTTGCCAACTGCGGCCCAATACATGTGGACTGTGGACAAAATCCCCTTGGAAGAGTTCTTGAAACAGGAGCAACGTGCTAGGTAACACGTGCCGCTTTCACCTGCGCCTCATCATCTGATTCACCGCGGGCGACTACATCCACAGCTACGCTAAATGTGTGTTCGTCGCCCCCGCCGAGGACGCCACGAATGGGACTGACATCGCTGTAATCGCGACCCCAACCGAGCGTGATATGCTGCATGGAAGGGAGCAGGTTGTTGGTGGGGTCCGCGTCAATCCACCCAAGACCCGGGCAGAAAAAGCTGACCCATGCGTGTGAAGCATCGGCGCCAACCAACTTGGTTTGTCCGGGGGGTGGCAGGGTTTCGAGGTAGCCGCTGACATACCGCGCCGGCAAGCCCAGGGAGCGCAGGCAGGCAATCTGCAGATGTGCGAAGTCCTGGCACACACCCCGGCGTTGCTCCAGCACCTGGGCTATCGGCGTGGCCACAGTCGTGGCGGTCGGGTCGAATTTGAAGTCCTGATGGATGCGCGCGGTGAGGTCGAGCACGGCGTCGAGAATTCGGCGTCCGGGGGGGAAGGACTCCCGGGCGTAGTCATTGAAAGGCGCGTCAAGCAACACCAGCGGAGAGCCGAACGCAAATTCGCCGGCTTCCAGCACGGGTGTGGACAGATCCGTCCGGCACAGGTTACGAACGCTTTCCCACGCAGGAGTTTCCGTGGCGTCCGGGATGAAAGCGGCGCCCACCGCCACGCGGCTGCGCGCAGTGACGCGCATCTGCCGGTGCGCGCCCTCGAAGATGGCAAAGGCAACCTCGTTGCCAAAGTAGTCCGTGTGCCGGCTCAGTGACGCGGGCTCCGGCTTGAGGTCGAGCTCGTGCGCAAGCCGCAACTGCCGACGCAAACGTCGTGGCGCCAGCCGCAGCAGGTGATGCGCCACGGTCACCGGAGATCGGTAATCGTAAGTCGTGGTGTGGGTGATATCGAAGAGCTGTGCTTTCATTTCAACTCACCCGAGGCACGACGTGACTGAAAAAGACATGAGTGAGCAGGTCGGAGAGACTGCCCAGTTCCAAAGCAAAACCGCCCAGCCATTCGACCGTTGCGGGGATGCCTGCCCCGGCGTCGAGTGCCTCGGCCCGAACGCAATTCAACTTTCCAGGCAGTGCTGCCAGGCTTTGCTGGAACTGAGCTACTCCTTCCGGATTCGGGCCGGCGGGGAGGCTGGCGGCGTGGCTTTGGAGCACCGCGAGTTGAAACGCCAGCGCCCGAGGATTGGTCGGATCGAGCAACAGCAGATCGAGCACACCGGCGAGGCGCGGTTCGGCGAAGTAACGACGGCGATAGGTGATGACGCTGTCGGTGATTTCGAGCAGCGGCTCCAGCAGCAGCTCGCGCCTCCCGCTGCAGCGCAGGGCAGCTTCCAGCAATCGGGCCACCGCAACACTGCGTTCGATTCGACGTCCCAGGTCGAGAAATACCCAGCCGTGGCCACGCGTCATATTTTCCATCTCCATCCCGCTCAGGGCCGCCAGGTCGTGCACGAGGGTGTTTAGCACCGAGCCGGCAAGAACCAGCGGCAGGTGTCCAGGTTGCAGCTTGGCATCAAAGCTGAGCCGGTTCAGGATGCGCCATGTATCTGCTGAAAGCCGATCGCGGACGCTGAAACTAGCGGTGTGGATGCGATCGAGGAGCTCTCGTACTCCCGGGCTTCGCGCATCCTCGTAAAGGACCGCCATCAGGTCCTTCTGTAACCGTTCGGGCGCTACACGGCCGGCTTCCGGCGGAGCGGCCAAACCGAGGTGAACCAGCAGTTCTGCGAGGGCCTCGGGCTGACCATTGGCGGATTCATCCGCCAGACGGCCCATCGCCGAACGGCATAGCCGGAGAATCTGTTCCAGCCGCTCCGTGTATCGGCCCAGCCAGAAAAGGTTCTCCACCGTGCGACTCGGCAGGTCTGAGGCCAGGCGCTCGAGCGCCGGCGCTGGCGTGGTGACGAAAGACGGAGGCACGGTACGTTCCGAGTCGTCGGGCAGCACCCAAAGGTCCTTGCTGCCTCCGCTCAGCGCGAGTGTCGTGGTCCCCAGTGCGCTTTGTTCCATCATCCGTGCCAGGCCCCCGGGCAAGGCGAAGTAATCCCGACCGTTGGACACTACGAAAAAGCGGAGTATAACCGGCCGAGACTGATGATTGCCAACCGGGGCGAGGGAAAGCTGCACCTGCTCCTGGCCCACAAACTCGTGCGGACGCTCGCTCAGCCGAGCAAGCCATTCGGCGCGACTTTCACTGGTAAGTTCGCCGGGCCCGGCTTGCGGACCCCCGGTGGAAAACGCGGGGCGGAGAAACAACTCGTCCAGGTGCGCTTCCACATGCTTCCTTTCGCGCAGTTGGCCACACCACCAGGTAGCCACCGAGGGCAGTTTCAATTCCTCGCCTAACAGATGCGTCGAGAGCCCGGACAGGAACGGGAGAAACGCCGGGCATTCCACCAGACCGGAGCCGAGAGCGTTGGCGACTGACACCTGCCCTGCCCGAGCCGCTTCCACAAGCCCGGGCACGCCGAGCAGCGAGTCGCCGCGCAACGCCAACGGATCGCAGAAGGCATCGCTCACGCGGCGCAGAACCACGTCCACCGGACGGAGGCCGTCGAGGGTCTTCAGTAAAACCCGGCGGTCGCGCACGGTAAGGTCGCCGCCCTCGACCAGCGTGAAGCCCAACAGCCTGGCGAGGTAGGCGTGTTCGAAATAGGATTCGTTGCGGGGGCCTGGCGTCAGCAACGCGATGGCGGGGTTGTCGGTGGCAGAGGGTGCGAGCCGGCGCAAAGCTTCACGGCAGATGGGCAGAATCTCCGAGAGCGAGCGCGGGCGTACCGCTTGCAGCACTTCGCCCAGCACTCGCGAGAGCACACTGCGGTTTTCCAGCACGAAACCGAATCCCGCCGGAGCCTGCGTGCGATCCGCCAGCACGCACCAGCGTCCATCCGGCCCGCGCGCAACGTCGGCGGCATAAACCTGGAGGTAGTTCCCCCCTGACACGCGCACCGCCTGGCAGGCGCGGAGATAGCCGGGGTTCGCGTGAAGGAGCGGGGCCGGGACGAACCCATCGCGCACCAGTCGCTGCACGCCGAAAAGGTCGCCCAGAACACAATTCAGCAGCCGTGCGCGTTGAACAAGGCCGACCTCAAGCTCCCGCCAGTCAGCCGCACTGATTACGAACGGGATGCAGTCCAGTTCCCACCGCACCTCGCGCTCCCCGCTCGAATCCGAGGAGAAGCAGCTCACGCCGTGCTCGCGCAGGATGCGGCGGCTGTTCTCGACGCGGATCGCGAGCTCGTCACGCCCGAGCGCGTCGAGCGACGCCATGAGGGGCTGCCAGTTCGGGCGAATCGCACCCGAGGCCAGGCGAAGCTCATCCCATGCCGCGCCAGTGTGCGGCCTTGGCTGGGTGGACAGTTCAGTGTTCAGCGTGGTCATCTACCAGGGAAAAGCAGAAATTGGGAAAGCAGAAAGCAGAAATCCGAAGCCACTCGTTTTGCATTCCGCCCCTGCTTATTTCTGCTTTCTGCTTTCTCAATTTCTGCTTTGTCTTCACTGGCGCAGGTCCAGCGTGAAGGGATACTCCCGGCTCGCAGAGGCCATGCGCGGCGGCATCGGTCCCGGGGTGTGGCCCAGGCGAAAGAAGCGCGCCAGACGCCGGCTTTCGGCTTCGTAGGAATTGACCGGAAAGGTGTCGTGGTTGCGTCCGCCAGGGTGCGCGACGTGATAGGTGCAGCCGCCGATGCTCCGACCACTCCACGTATCCACGATGTCGAACACCAGCGGCGCGTGCAGGCCAATAGTCGGGTGTAAGCAGTTCGGCGGCTGCCACGCGCGGTAGCGGACGCCGGCGATGTACTCACCGTTCGTGCCGGTCGGATGCAGCGGGATGCCCACGCCGCCGACGCTGATGATATAACGCGAGTCGGTGAGCCCGCGAGCCTTCACCTGCACCCGCTCCAGGCTGGAGTCAACATAGCGCACGGTGCCGCCCGCGCCGGGTTCCTCGCCGAGGACGTGCCACGGCTCGAGGGCCTGCCGGATCTCCAGGCGGATGTTCTTCACCTCGATATCGCCGATCTGCGGGAAGCGGAACTCCAGGTGCGGCTTGAACCAGTCGAGTTTCATTGCGTAGCCACTGGTTTTCAGATCATCGATCACGTCGCCGAGGTCACTCCAGATGAAGTGGGGCAGCATCCAGCGGTCGTGGATATCGGTGCCCCACCGGACGAGGTCCTGCTGGTAGGGCTGCTGCCAGAACTTCGCAATGAGTGTGCGGAGGAGAAGCTGCTGCGCCAGGCTCATGCGGGCGTGGGGCGGCATCTCGAACGCGCGCAGCTCCAGCAGGCCCAGGCGGCCGCTGCTGCTGTCGGGGGAATAGAGCTTGTCGATGCAGAACTCGGAGCGGTGCGTGTTGCCGGTGGCGTCGATCAGCAGGTTGCGGAACAGCCGGTCCACGAGCCACGGGGCGCAGCCCCCACGATCCGGCATCTGCCGAAAGGCGATGTCGAGCTCGTAGAGCGAATCGTTGCGCGCCTCATCAATGCGCGGGCTCTGGCTGGTCGGACCAATGAATAGACTGCTGAACAGAAACGAGAGCGACGGGTGATTCTGCCAGTAGGTCACCAGCGAACGCAACAGGTCCGGCCGCCGCAAGAGCGGGCTGTCGGCCGGGGTGGGGCCGCCGAGAACGATGTGGTTGCCGCCGCCGGTACCCGTATGGCGGCCGTCGAGCATGAACTTCTCTGTACCCAGGCGCGCGAGCCGCGCTTCCTCGTAAAGCACCTCAGTCTGCCGGACCATCTCATCCCACGACGAGGTAGGATGCATGTTGACTTCGATCACGCCGGGATCGGGCGTGACCTTGAGGACATTGAGCCGCGGATCGAATGGCGGCGGGTAGCCCTCGATGACCACGGGCATTGCCAGCGCGGCGGCGGTGTCTTCCACAGCGGCGACGCAATCCAGGTAATCCTCCAGCGTGCCGGTTGGTGGCAAGAAGACGTGCAGCCGGCCAGAGCGCGGCTCGACGCAAAGCGCCGTGCGCACGATCGAGGCCGCGGATTCGCCGCGCACCGGCTCGCGTGGCGGGGGAAGGGGAAGGGGCGGGGCCAGCGGGGCGAGGAGCGGCGGGGGAAGGGAATCCGCCGAGGCCGACAAATCGCTTGGACGATTAGTGAGACTCTTGGCACCGGCAGCAGCGCTCTGCCGGAACGCGGGGACGAATGCCTGGCGCGGCGGCAGCGGCGGTTGTGCGTCGAAAGGATCGCGCTCCGTCACTTGAGGCTGGTCACCGGGGCTGGCCCACGGGAGCGATTCCAACGGCAAACGCAAACCCATAGCCGAATCGCCGGGGATCAGGAAACAATGCTCCCCGCGCAAGAACCACGAGCTGCTGATCCAGCAGGGTGTGCTGCCGGCCAGGCCCCGCTGGAGTGGCAGCACAAAGCCGACCGTCTTATCGAGCCCCTGCTCGAACACCTTCGCGAGGCGGGCGCGTTCTTCCTCGCCGTTGAGTCTGGACTTGAGCGGGTCCACGTTGACCGGCAGCCGGCGCTCCTTCCACAGGTAATACCAAACGTCCTCGTAGGCCGGCAAAATCCACTGGCTGCCGCAGCCGAGGCGCTCGGATAACGCGCGGATGAACTGTTCGGCATGCCTTTCCGTGAACGCGTAATTCTTCCCCTCGTCGGCGAAGAGCGACTCGTCTTCCCAGATCGCCTGGCCGTCCTTGCGCCAATAGCAGCCGAAGGCCCAGCGCGGCAAGGACTCTCCGGGATACAATTTGCCCTGGCCATGATGCAGTAACGCGCCCGTGGTGAAGCGCCCCTTAAGGCGCTTGATCAGGTCGTCGGCAAGCAGGCGCTTCATTGGACCGAGTGCGATCGTGTTCCACTCCGCGCCGTCCCGGTCGTCAATGCTGACAAAGGTCGGCTCACCGCCCATCGTGAGCCGCACGTCGTCCCGAGCGAGATCAGTATCGAGCTGGCGGCCGAGCGATTCGATCTCGTTCCATTGCGCCTCGGTGTAGGGCTTGGTGACGCGCGGCGATTCGTGAATGCGCGTGACCTTCATTTCGAAGCCGAACTCGCACTTGCTTTCACCCACCAGGCCGGTGATGGGCGCGGCGCCTTGCGGATCGGGCGTCGCCGCGAGCGGGATGTGGCCCTCGCCGGCCAGCAGCCCGCTGGTCGGGTCGAAGCCGATCCAGCCCGCGCCCGGCAGATAGACTTCGCACCAGGCGTGCAGGTCCGTGAAGTCCCGTTCCGCCCCGCTCGGGCCGTCGAGCGATTTCACATCCGGCTTTAGCTGGATCAGGTAGCCGCTGACAAAACGCGAGGCGAGGCCAAGGTGCCGCAGCAACTGGCAGAGCAGCCAGGCCGAGTCGCGGCACGATCCGCTGGCCTCCGCGAGCGTCTCCTCAGGCGTTTGCACCCCGGGCTCCAGTCGAATGGTATACTTGATGTGGCGCCAGAGGCGCTGGTTCAGGGCGACGAGGAAGTCCATGGTTCGCAAGCCCTGAACCCTGGCCTCCAGGGCGTTGCCGTTGCCGAGCAGCTCGCGCTTCACGTCGCCGAGAAACTTCATGAAGAACGGCGTAGGCGGGACCTTAAGGAGGAAGGGTGCGAGCTCGTGATCGAGGGACTTGTCGTACTTGAACGGAAAGGACTCAGCCTGGGGTTCGAGGAAGAAGTCGAAGGGGTTCAGCACCGCCATCTCCGCGACCAGGTCCACCTCCACCAGGAACTCGTCGGTCGGCTCCGGCACGACCAACCGCGCCAGGAAGTTGGACTGCGGATCCTGCTGCCAGTTGAGAAAGTGCTTCTCCGGCGTGACTCGGAGCGAGTAGCTCAGGATCCGCGTCCGGCAATGCGGTGCGGGCCGCAATCGCACGATCTGCGGGCCCAGCGCAACCGGCCGGTCGTAGCGGTAGTGGGTCTTGTGGTGAAGAGCGACGTGAATGGACATGGGGGTTTTAGGCAGCTCATTGAGCGGCGGAATGGGCCATCTTCTTGCCCGGCTGCGGAGTCTTGAGCGCGAAGAACGCCTCGAAGATGCCCTGGCCGACCTGGTTCAGCTTATTCTGCAACTCGTCCAGATACTCGTGCAGGCCGTGCTGAATCACTTCGTCCACCCCGGCAAAGGCGAGATCCGAGCAGAGCTGGCCGAGAAGCTTTTCCGGGGTATGGCGGAACGTGCCCAGCGGCGTGCCGCTGATGGCGTGGAGCGAATCGCGGGCCGCCAGCAGGCAAAACTGGACGGCGCGCGGAAACTCCCGGTCAAGCATTAGAAAATCCACCACCCCGCGCGGCGAGATGCGGCCATGACGTTTGCGATACATCTCGAACGCCGAGGCCGAACGGAGCACGGCCGCCCACTGGATATCGTCAAACGGTGTGCCCACCTCCTCGGCGGAATGCAGCAGCAAGAAATACTTCACGTCGAGAATACGCGACGTCTTGTCGGCCCGTTCCAGCATCCGCCCAAGCCGGCTGAAGTTCCACGCCTCGCCTTGTGTCATTGTGGCGTCGGTGATGCCGGTGAAGAGATGACTGGCCTGTTTGACTTCCTCGTAGAACACCTCGTGTTGAACGAGCCCGCCGGATTGCTGGGCCGCGGTGTTCACCATCAGGTAGAGCCGGTTTAGCTGCAGCCACATCTCGGAGGAGATGATCTCGCGCACGCTCCGGGCATTCTCCCGCGCCGCGCGCACGCAGGAGATGATGGAGTTGGGATTCTCAGCGTCGAAGGTGAGGAACTTGATAACGCTGCTCTCGGTGGCAACCCCATAGCGCTTGCCAAAATCCGCCTGGTCGCCCGTGATGGCTACCAAGGGCGCCCACTGCTGATCCTGCCCCTCGGGCGCGTCCAGCATGAGTTGGATGTTCACGTCCACAAAGCGCGCCACGTTTTCGGCGCGCTCGATGTAGCGGCTCACCCAATAGACAGACTCGGCTACACGGCTGAGCATAGTGTTGCTCCCGCATGATTGACCGGCGTGGCGTCGCCGTTGACGCCCTCGGTCTCGCACGACCGTGAATCGGCGAGCACCCAGGTGTCCTTGCTGCCGCCCCCCTGCGAAGAATTCACCACCAGCGAGCCTTCCTTGAGCGCCACCCGCGTGAGCCCGCCAGGCAGGACGAAGATCTCCTTCCCGTAGAGAATGTAGGGGCGCAAGTCCACATGCCGGCCCGCCAGTTGCCCCGTGCAAATCGTCGGCACGCGGGAAAGCGCCAGCGTCGGCTGGGCGATGTAGTTGCGCGGGTCGGCCTTTACCTTCTCGGCGAACTCCGCCCGCTGGGATTTGGTTGAGTGAGGGCCGACAAGCATCCCGTAGCCGCCTGATTCGTTGGCGGCTTTGACCACCAGCTTGTCCAGGTTCTCCAGCGTGTAGCGCAGGTCCTGTTCTTCGGCGCAGATGTAGGTCGGCACATTCGGCACAATGATGTCCTCGCCCAGATAGTATTTCACGATGCGCGGCACATAGGCATACACGACCTTATCATCGGCGACACCTGTTCCGGGCGCGTTGGCCAGGGCGACGTTGCCGGCCTTATAGCTTTCCATCAAGCCCGGCACCCCGAGCATCGAATCCGCGCGGAAGCACTTCGGATCGAGGAAATCATCGTCAATCCGCCGATAAATCACATCCACTCGCTCAAAACCCTTCGTGGTGCGCATCAGCACCTGCCCATCCTCGACCACCAGGTCGCGCCCCTCGACGAGCTCGATGCCCATCTGTTGGGCGAGGAAAGAGTGCTCGAAGTAGGCAGAGTTGTAGATGCCCGGCGTCAGAAGCACGACGCGCGGCGTAGCGGTGTGGTCCGGCACAAGATACTCCAGCATGTCGCGGAGCTTGAGCGGATAGTTTTGCACCGGACGCACCTTGGAGGCAGCGAAGACCTGAGGGAAAAGGCTCTTCATCACCTGCCGGTTCTGCAGCACGTAGGAGACTCCGGATGGACAGCGGAGGTTGTCTTCCAGCACGTAGATCTGCCCGTCGCTGTGCCGCACCAGGTCTGTGCCCGTGATATGACACCAGATGCCACGCGGCGGCTTCCAGCCGATGCACTGTTGGCGAAAAGACTTGGCCGAGAGAATGATTTCGCGCGGCACGACGCCGTCCTTGAGGATCTTCTGCTCGTGGTAAAGGTCGTTGATGAACAGGTTCAGCGCGTGGATGCGTTGCTTAAGCCCCTTCTCCAGCACGCTCCACTCGGTCGCCGACACAATGCGGGGCACGATGTCGAACGGGAAGATCTTCTCCACCCCCGCTTGTTCACCGTAAACGTTGAAGGTGATGCCCATCTGCATCAGCACCCGTTCGGCGGCCGCCTGCCGCCGCGCAAACTCTCCCGGCGGGAGCGATTGAATGCTCTGCATGAGGTTGCGCGCACCAGGGCGCGCCACCTTGGCGTCCGTCAGCAACTCGTCAAAGAAGCCACCGACTTCGTAGCTGGCAAAATTCATGAGCACAATAGGAACATTAGCAGCGCGTCAGCGACGAACTGCCGTAGTCAGAAAGACCTTAGCAGGGGCGGTGCCACCGGGGGCGATGGGGGCTTCCAATGTCGCGAATCAGCCCAGAGCTCAGCAAACTCGCATGAGAATTGAAGAAACCGCATCATCGCCCCCACGGCAGCGGAGCCTGTAGGCCGGGATCGGGTACCGCGACTTGCGCAGCATGGTCAAAAAGGTACACCGGTCCGGCAATCATGAAACGGTCGGCCAAACCTCGTAGTTCAGTTCCGTGCGCAGCTCACATCTTTCTGGAACGTGGACATTCTTGTCCAAT
>SESF01008952.1_pt1 | contig 19371 bp, 15 predicted proteins | sample 3171521 | NCBI WGS metagenome assembly SESF01 (sample SAMN10866945, study PRJNA518727) | freshwater metagenome | biome: subpolar coniferous forest; feature: holomictic lake; material: water; isolation source: holomictic Lake 227, 6 m and 8 m depth | place: Canada: near Kenora, Ontario | collected...
CCTTGAGGGTGACACCGACACACCGATCAGCCTCTTTCTCCGCAATCCGCAGGGCATTCTGCTGGAGAGTGCGGAGGTTGACGGGCGTTGGGGCAAGTACAGCATCCTTGCGACAGGCTGCCTGCTGTCGGTCAATTGTCGTGCAGGACAGCTACACCTGGAGATCAAGGATGAACGGCTCTCGTCGTTGTCCGCTTTTGAGGGAATGCCTTTCCTAGAGGGCTTGCGCGCGGTATTGAAAGCGATCACCATTCAACCTGATCCGAAATTTGCAAACCAGCCGCCCATTACGCGGGGGCTCTATGGTTATTTGGGGTATGGGATTGCAGGGTTGACTTTGAAGCGCCTGGCCAAGGTGATTTCAGCGGAGGAGGCTGAAGGATGTCTCATATTGCCGAGTCGTGTCGTGATCTTCGATCATATCTATAATCGTGTGTCAGAGTTGATTCTGACGGACACACATGAAAAGCCTGCACCCGCACTCGAAGCAGAGACCTTTAAAGTAGGCTCGACCACGGAGAGCGTGACGCAGGAACAGTATATGGCGCAAGTTGAGAACATCAAGGAACAACTGAGACAGGGCGAAGCGATTCAGGTTGTGTTGTCAACGCATTTTGAGACCTCCTTTAAAGGCGAACCCTTTGCGCTCTATCGCCGGTTGAGGCGTATCAATCCTTCACCTTATCTCTTCTACATGGACTTTCCGGATATCACATTGATGGGCTCTTCTCCAGAGTTGTTGATCCGTTGCGCAGCGAACCAGCTTCAGCTCTCACCGATCGCGGGTACACGCAAGCGTGGGAAGACTGAGGAGGAGGACTCCATGCTCGCCACGGAACTGCTGCAAGACCCCAAAGAGCGCGCGGAACATCTCATGCTTGTGGATTTAGGACGCAATGATCTGGGACGTTTGGCGCGTTCGGGCACTGTGAATGTCGAACGCCTCATGGAGGTGGAACGCTTCTCGCACGTGATGCATCTGACCTCGCGTGTGACGGCGCAACTGAACCCCGGTCTCGACGCAGTCGATGTAATCGCTGCGACCTTCCCAGCCGGGACGGTGAGCGGCGCGCCGAAGGTGAGAGCTATGGAGATCATTGCGGAGACCGAGAAGCGTCCGCGCGGACCGTATGCGGGCAGCATTGGCTGGATAGGGCTGGACAAGGATGCGGTCAACCTGGATATGGGCATCACCATTCGAAGTCTCTGGATCAAGGATGGGAAACTCCACTGGCAGGCAGGCGCAGGCATTGTTTACGATTCAGTCCCTGCAAGCGAGTATGCCGAATGCCAAAACAAGGCTGCGATCATGAAACTCGTCATTGGCGGTTAATCACGAAACCATCGAAATCTCTTTTTGTTGTTCCTCAAAGGATTGGAATTAGACATGTTTTTACTCATTGATAATTATGATTCATTCACCTATAACCTCGTACAGGCCTTCAGTATGTTGGGTGAAACGCCGGTCGTGGTGTATAACGACGATCCACGGTTGCTGGAGTTGGCGACGGATCCCGCTCTCGAAAAAGTCTGTATCTCCCCGGGGCCGAGTCATCCCATTAACTCAGGTTACTGTTTGGAATTTCTGAAGCGGTTAGATCCCTCTGTCCCGGTGCTGGGTATTTGCTTGGGGCATCAGATACTCGGTCTCTTTGCAGGCGTGGAGGTGCTTCGCGCGCCCTCGATCATGCATGGCAAGACATCGGATATTGCCCATGACGGGCAAGGCCTATTCAAGGGTATTGCGAGCCCGATGTGTGTGGGACGATACCATTCGCTTGCTGTGCAACTGGATGTCGGGAAGAAGAGTTCTGTCTTCAACGTGACGGCGCGCGGGCCGGAAGGTGTTGTTATGGGATTGCAATACCTTGATCGTCCGTGGGCGGGCGTCCAGTTCCATCCTGAGTCTGTGTTGACGCCGGATGGCATGAAGTTGCTGGCTAATTTCCCTTCGGCAATTCTATCTGCGACGAGCAGTGAGATTCAGATGAAAAACGTGCTCAATACACTCGCGGAGGGACGCGACTTAAATTCGGCCATGGCCTCGTATGCCTTTGAAGCGTTGATGGATTCGAAGATGCCTCCTGTTCAGGCTGGCGCATTTTTGATGGGCTTGCGACTTAAGGGCGAAACGCCGATCGAGTTGGCGCAGGCTGCGCGGTCGGCACTCGCGCGGTCGATTCGCGTGGATGGGATAGATGGTGATTTCATTGATGTGGTTGGCACAGGGGGCGATGGACGGAATTCATTTAACTGTTCAACTGCTACGGCGTTGACCCTGGCAGGGATGGGGTATCAGGTCGTGAAGCATGGTAATCGCGCCATCACCTCCAAGTGCGGAAGTGCAGATGTTCTGGAACGACTGGGTATACCGATCAACGCGCTTGCTACGGATGTGCCAAAACGTCTGAAAGCGCGCAAGTTCGTATTCCTCTATGCTCCGCTCTATCATCCTGTCTTTAGCCAGATCGCTCCACTGCGGAAAGACTTGGGCACACGCTCAATCTTTAATCTGCTCGGGCCACTCCTTAATCCGGCTCGTCCGTCGCATATTCTCCTCGGTGTAGCACGACTTGAGCTACTCAAGTTGATGGCCGAGACATTACGAGCTTCGACCATCAAACGTGCAGCGGTTGTTTTTGGTGCTGGCGGATTTGACGAAGTGACGCCGTTAGGCATTTCGAAGATGATCCTCGTTCAGGAGGGGCGACTGGAGGAAGTAGATATCAATCCTTCGGACTATGACATTGCCCCGTGTACAGAAGAGGATCTGCGTGTTGAGTCCTTGGATCATGCGGAACGGGTGATGCGCGATATTTTGAGTGGTCGCGCGACACAGGCCGTGAAGGATGCAGTGGCGCTTAATGTAGGCGTCGCCCTCTATCTGTTGAATCCAAATATGCCGTTGACAATCTGCATGGCCAAAGCCCGCGAGGCAGTTGCAGGTGGCGTTGGAAAGAAGGTGCTTCATGCCTCTTGATCGCTTTAGGCAAGCCAAGGCGGATGAACTAGCGCATCTTCACAACCACCCGCCGACTGCGTTTTTTCAGGGTGTCCGCCCAGCATTCATTTGGGATGACAACACGAGTGGAGGAACAGGGGCTATTTCCATTATTGCGGAATACAAGCGCGCATCGCCCTCGCGCGGTGTCATCAACGCGCACATTACGCCCTCGGAAATTGCACGTCTCTACACCGAAGGCGGTGCTCAAGCCATCTCCGTGTTGACAGAACAAAAGTACTTTGGCGGCGAGTTGGCATTCCTGCATGAGATCGCTCAGTATACGCATCTGCCGCTCTTGCGAAAGGATTTTATTTTTGATGAACTGCAAGTCCGTGACACGGCGACTACGCCTGCCTCTGCGATGTTGCTGATTGTTGCATTGACACCGGACGCCAGTCAATTGCGAGATTTGAGGCAGTTGGCGGAATCATTTGGCATTGAAGCGGTCGTTGAGATCTTTAACGAAGCTGAACTTGAGACAGCAAGAGAAGCAGGGGCTCGTATTATCCAGGTGAACAATCGAAATCTGGAGACTCTGGCCATGGATATGTCCACGACCTTACGGTTGATCAGGCACCGCCTTCCAAACGAGCGGTGGATTGCTGCGAGCGGTATTGATTCCCATGAAGCGCTGACCCGTCTCTCGGGATATGACGCTGCGCTTATTGGAAGCGCGCTGATGTCAGATGAAAATCCGAAACAGGCATTAGCCTCCATTATCAAAAAAGGTGTTTTCAAAACCTTTGGTTTGTGAAACTGGAGGGTTCAGGGTTCGGGGTTCAGGGGATCCTTGCGATCCGAACCCTTGATTCCTGAACCCTGATCCCTGCTGCTTAATTATGCGCGTGCTGCGTTACGTGCGATCAGACTCTCCTTGAGCGCAGCCAGATCTGTGGCTGGGGCTACCCCTGATTCGACAGCCGCCTTCGCAACGGCATACGAGACCTCGACAAAGAGACGACGATCAAACGGCTTCGGAATGATGTAGCTGTTTCCAAAGACGAGCTTTTCGTTCGGGTACAAGGCCTGTACCTCCGCTGGAACCTCTTCGCGTGCGAGGCCAGCCAGAGCTTCCGAGGCAGCCACCTTCATTGCTGTGTTAATGGTCTTGGCCTTCACGTCTAGCGCACCGCGGAACAGGAAGGGGAAGCCCAGCACATTGTTCACCTGGTTCGGGTAGTCCGAGCGTCCAGTGGCCATCACGTAGGGCTTGTTACCGAGCACTTCCGCAACAATTTCAGGACGGATTTCGGGATCCGGGTTGGACATCGCGAAGATTGCGGGATAGTCGCCCATGCCGCGAATATCTTCACCGCTGACACAGTTTGCCACGGACACGCCAACGAACACATGCGCACCACGAAGGGCTTCAGAGAGTGTTCTGGCTGATGTGTTTGACGCGTGACGACGCTTATGGTCGGTCAGATCTGTGCGTCCGGAATGTATGACACCCTTGGTATCGCACATAATCAAATCGCGTACGCCAGCGGCCTTGCACATGTCTGCGATGCGGATGCCCGCAGCGCCAGCGCCATTCATGACGACGCGTATTTCGCCGAGTCCGCGGCCGCACAAACGGGAGTAGTTCATCAGACCAGCCAGAGTGATGACGGCTGTTCCCCACTGGTCATCATGAAACACGGGAATGTCGAGCATGGCGCTCAAGCGGTCTTCAATCTCAAAGCAGGCTGGCGCGGCGATATCCTCCAAGTTGATTCCTCCGTACATCGGCGCAATCGCCATCACGGTGTCAATCACGCGTTGAGGATCTGTTTTGCCAGTGTTCTTTCCTTCCATACGGCAATGATTGACGGGCATGGGCCAAGCGTCCACATCGCCAAAGGCCTTAAACAAAACAGCCTTGCCTTCCATCACGGGGATGGAAGCTTCAGCACCAAGATCGCCCAGTCCCAGAATAGCAGTGCCGTCAGAAACCACGGCGACGAGGCTCCGTTTGGCGGTGTAATCAAAGATCGTCTCGGGTTTTGCCGCGATCTCCTTCACGGCCAGAGCGACCCCTGGCGTGTAGGCCAAGCAGAGATCATTCTGTGTTTTTAGCGGCTTTGTCAGGCGCAGACCAATTTTTCCACCTTGATGGAAAGCCAATACTGATTCACGATTAACGGGTACAGTTGCCATAGTTGTGTTTCTCCTTTGTGTTTATAAAATAACTTCCTGAACCAAAGCACGCTCGCTTTCAAGTTCCTCCTGAGAAAGCAAAAGTTTGCTTCGTGCAAATGCATCATGTTCAAAATCGGTCACGATTTCATACGTTCCAGGTGAGACGGTACGCACAGGCATACCGGCCCAGAGATCCTTTCCGAATCCATACTCCCCCGATGATCTGACCGCCAAAGAGTGAATCGTCGGCCCGGGTGTGCACAAGGCCCGCACGTGGTCAATAATTGCGTTTGCGGCGGAGAGCGCACTGGAAACGCCTCGTGCTGCGATGATATCTGCTCCGCGTCTTCTCACGGTCTCAATAAAGGTTTCCTCCAACCATGCAATGTCTCCGATGACTTCAGACACGGGGATGCCAAAGATGGTCGCATTCGAAAAATCTGGGAACTGCGTGGGACTGTGGTTGCCAAAGATAGCCAACTGTTCGATAGCATCGACGGACACACAGGCCTTTTTCGCAAGTTGAGAGACGGCACGATTCTGGTCAAGCCGAACCATGGCTGTGAATCGTTCGCGAGGCAACCGACGAGCTTGAGATGCGGCGATCATGCAGTTTGTGTTACAGGGGTTGCCGACCACCACCACGCGGCATGTCTCCGCAGCAACGGCATCGATTGATTGTCCTTGTGTCACAAAAATGCGTGCATTGTCCTTCAGCAGGTCTGTGCGTTCCATGCCCGGACCCCGTGGCTTGGATCCCACGAGTAAACACCATTCTGCGTCCTTGAAGGCAACCTCAGGTTTGCTGGTACAAATAACATTGAGCAACAGTGGAAAGGCGCAATCTTCAAGTTCCATAGCCACTCCAAGGAGCGCATTCTGAACTTTTTCATTTGGGACTTCCAATAACTGCAGAATGACGGGGGTCTGCTTCCCGAACATCTCTCCGGCTGCGATACGTTTCAAAAGACTGTAGCAGATCTGACCTGCTGCGCCTGTCACAGCAACGCGAATAGGCGGTGTTTTGGTTGCCTGCGAAACAGATGCCCTTGCTGCGTGCTCCACGCTCTGCTTCATAGTTGATACTCCTTGGACATTGAAATGATGAACTAATAAAATAAGTGGCCGTGTTGCGAATCACGCAAAGAGCCGAAGTTTGTGAACCCAGAAGCAGACGCAAAAGAGGGGCATATAAAAAGCCTCTTCGTCGAGCAATGGTCTGCATGTTTAAATTTCATGCCATCCTACTATACTATACCCCCTCATCGGTTTGCAAGGCAGAAAAATGATGAAATACAGAATTATATTTTCGAGTCATCTTGAGTGTTTAGCCGAGGTATGATATTATATTAACCTTTTTGAGAAGAGAATATTAGAGGTTTTAATAGGAAAAGGATTGAGTACATTGAAAATTGAACTTCCAAAAATTATTCAAGGTGGTATGGGCATTGCGATCTCGAATTGGCGGCTTGCCAATACCGTGTCGCGTGTGGGGCAACTGGGTGTTGTTTCTGGAACGGGTCTTGACGTGACCATGGCGAGGCGTCTACAAAACGGTGATTTAGGCGGCGACATCCGTCGTGCACTTCAGGCCTTCCCGATTCCTAAGCTTGCGCAACGCGTGTTGGATACATTTTTTGTTCCTGAAGGCAAAGCTCCAAATGAGCCCTTCAAGCCCGTGGGGATGCATTCCCTCAAAAGGAACGCTTGGCTCGACGAATTGTGCGTGGTGGCCAATTTCGTGGAGGTTTTTCTTGCGCGCGAGGGGCATGTTAATCCCGTGGGCATCAACTATCTTGAAAAGATACAACTCCTTCATTTACCATCGATTTATGGCGCCATGCTGGCGGGTGTCTCGGTTGTCATTATGGGGGCCGGCATTCCAGTGAATGTTCCCCACATTTTGGATTTATTTTCCAAACATGAGGCTGCCTGCTATCCGATTCGTGTGTGCGATGCGACCCCGGATATGGATTGCCAACGTACCTTTGACCCAGCCAGCCTCTTTACAGAGGGGTTGCCCCCTGAATTGCCAAGGCCTGATTTCCTTCCCATTATCTCTTCGGATTCGTTAGCGACGATGTTGCTTCGCCGGGCGGAAGGCAGTGTCGAAGGCTTTGTGATAGAGGGGCCTACGGCTGGGGGGCACAATGCGCCTCCTCGGGGTCAACTGAAATTGGATGAGCTCGGACAGCCGATCTATGGTACGCGTGACGTGGTGAATTTAGAGGCGATGCGGAAACTGGGATTGCCCTTCTGGCTGGGCGGCGGTTTTGGTTCAGCGGAGAAGCTGCAGGAGGCACTTGCTCAAGGTGCGGCGGGTATTCAAGTCGGGACAGCCTTCGCGCTTTGTGAAGAATCGGGTTTTGCTGCTGACTTGAAACAGTCGGCCTTGAAGCAGTTGCTGGCAGGAAAAATACAGATCAATACGGATCCAGTGGTTTCTCCCACAGGTTTCCCATTTAAGGTTGCTTCCGTGGAGGGAACCTTGAGTGACCCTGAGATTGTTCGAAACAGGTGCAAAGTATGCGATATCGGTTATTTACGTGAACTGTATCGTACCGCAGAAGGTACGGTTGGCTATCGTTGCGCATCCGAACAAGATGCTATCTATTTGGCAAAGGGTGGAACCCCAGAGTCTATCGTCGGACGTAAATGTATTTGCAATGGTCTTTTTTCGGCGGCGGGCTTGGCTCAGACGCGCGTGGACGGATACCGGGAACCGGCTATTGTCACGTTGGGCGATGATGCCCTTCATATCGCGCGCTTCTGCAAGGCAGGAGACTCGCATTATCATGCGGAAGATGTAATCCGGACAATCTTGGGTGCTTAAACAAGCCCCATCGCCGCAGGCGTAGTTATGCAGGTTGACTCACATAAGCCGTTGTTGAAAGTGTGCGGTATCACGCGCCAGGAAGATGCAACGGTTTGTGCGCAGATGGGCGTTGATTTTTGCGGTTTTGTTTTTCATTCTGCCAGTCTGCGTTATGTGACTCCCGAACACGTTTCAACCCTTCAGACGCACGGGTGTAAACGGGTTGGTGTCTTTACGACGCAGGAGCCGAACGAAATTGTGAAGATCATGGAGCTTGCTCGGCTGGATTATGCACAACTTCATGCGCGTCAAAACGATGCTGTGGTTCGCGCGATTGGCGGTGAACGTGTTATACGGGTTCAGTTCCCAGAGACGCAGGACGTGTCGGTTCTGGCATTCGCTAATAACGCGAACGTGCCTCATGTCGCTTACACTCTTTTTGATTCAGGCTATGGGACAGGGAAGGTTTTTGATTGGACATTGCTTTTGCAAGTCCCTCGCCCTTTCTTTGTTGCCGGGGGACTGAATGCGAAGAATATCTCCGAGTTGCTGTCGGTGTGCCATCCTGACGGAGTCGATGTGAACTCCGGCGTGGAGCTCTCCCCCGGTATTAAGAGTGCAAAAATGATTCGAGAGGTAAAGGAATTGCTATGAGAAAAGGATACTTTGGTGATTTTGGAGGGTGCTTCGTTCCCGAATCGTTGATTCCGCCGCTCCAGGAATTGGAAGCCGCGATGGCGACCTATCTGCCGGATCCGGAATTCCAGGCAGAACTGAAAGACTTGCTGTGCAACTATGCCGGACGTGAGACCCCTCTGACCCTTTGCCCGACGCTGTCGGCTCGCCTGGGGGTTAATCTCTATCTTAAGCGCGAAGACTTGCTCCACACGGGCGCGCACAAGGTCAATAACACCCTTGGACAGGCGTTGCTGGCTAAGCGCATGGGCAAGACATCTCTTCTGGCCGAGACTGGAGCCGGGATGCATGGGGTGGCCACAGCCGCCGCGGCTGCGCGGCTGGGCTTGACGTGCCGTATCTTTATGGGGGCGGATGACGTGGTCCGTCAGGCGGCGAATGTGCGGCGGATGAAGCTGCTCGGCACAGAGGTGATTCCTGTCGAGAGCGGGACGCGCACGCTGAAAGACGCCATCAACTCGGCTTTGCGTGAATGGGTGGTGACCCAGAAGACAACACACTATTGTTTTGGTACGGCCGCAGGCCCGCACCCCTTCCCGACGCTTGTGCGCGACTTTCAAGCGGTCATTGGCCGCGAGACGCGCGCGCAGATGCTGGTCAGGACCGGACGGCTTCCGGATGCGGTTGTGGCCTGCGTGGGCGGTGGCTCCAATGCGATCGGGATGTTCTATCCCTTCGTGGACGATCTGTCAGTCCGCATCATCGGCATCGAAGCTGGCGGAAGCGGTGAACCCGGCTGCTACCACTCAGCGGCCCTTGGCCGAGGAACCCCAGGTGTCCTGCATGGCGAATATACGATGCTGCTGCAGGATCGAAACGGTCAGATCGAGCCTTCACACTCGGTCTCTGCAGGGCTGGACTATCCGGGCGTCGGACCTGAACATGCCATGCTCCAGGCCACGAAGCGGGCCGAATATCATCCGGTGATCGACCGACAGGCTTTGGCCGCCTTTCAGGCCCTCTGCCATGAGGAGGGCATTATACCTGCACTTGAATCCTCCCATGCGCTTGCCTGGGTCCTGGACAATCCCGGGCAGTTTGCAAAAGGCTCAAATGTGGTGGTCAATCTCTCCGGGCGCGGCGACAAGGATATGGATATCATCCGAAAGGAACTTGGAATATGATGCTCATTCCCTTTATGACGGCTGGCTTTCCGACAGTGGAAACATTCTGGAAGAACCTCAAGGAACTGGATGAAAATGGCGCGGACATCATCGAGATCGGCGTGCCCTTCTCTGATCCTGTGGCAGATGGGCCTGTTATTGAGGCGGCCTCGATGAAGGCGCTGGAAAACGGCGTGACACTCGAGAGCATCTTGAAGGGCTTGCGTCAGCGCAAAGGCCAGTTCAAGGCGAAGCTGGTGCTGATGGGTTACATGAATCCGTTTTTGCAGTATGGCTTTGAGCGGCTTGCCAAGGAGGCTAAGGAGGTGGGTGTTTATGGTTTGATCATCCCGGACTTGCCATTGGACGAGGATGCACCTTTTCGGAAAACACTTTCTGCCTGCGGTATCCATCTGATTGCCCTTGTCGCGCCCAACACATCGCTTGAGCGCATGAAGGCGTATGCCGAAGTCGCGACAGGATATGTCTATGTGATTTCCGTATTAGGCATTACGGGGGTTCGATCTGAATTTCCTCCTGATTTGATCGACACCTTGCGCCGAGCACGTCAAGCCTTTCGCATCCCGCTTGCGTTAGGATTTGGCTTTTCAAATCCAGAACAACTGGATGCCATTCCTGAAGCAGATCGTCCGGATGCTATCATTTTTGGTAGCGCGCTCATTCGTCATGTCAGCGCAGGACTGCCCGTGGCGGAATTCATGCGCCGTTGGCGTCCTAAAGCATAATCGGACCTGCGGTCAAATCAGTTTCGCTGCGCGCATGCGATGTGAAAGTACGATGAGACTGGTGGCGAGATTTTCGCGTTTGACGATGATGCCGTCGGGGATTTTTAGATGGGTAGGGGTGAAATTCCAGATTCCCTTGATGCCCGCAGCAATCATGCGGTCTGCAACTAACTGGGCAACATCAGGCGGAACCGTCAGGATGCCGATCTTAGCTTTTGTCTTCGCGACGACCACCTCCAGCTTATGCATCGAATAAACAGGGATGTCGACACGAGTGACCTCGGAAGGCTTGAGGTCGAACGCTACGACAATCTTGATGCCATACTGCTCAAAACCAGGATAGCCGAGTAATGCTGCACCCAGTTTGCCGACACCGACCATAATGGCTTCGCAGGTGACATTGCAACCGAGAATTCGCTCGACGGCCAGAAGAAGATCAGCAAGCGGAAAGCCCTTGCGCGGGAACCCCGTCACACCACAACCAGCCAAATCCTTTCGCACCATAATAGGATCAAAATTCAGTCGTGCCGCAACGACCGCGCTTGAAACGTACTCATCGCCCGAATCGCGCATTTCAGACAATATTCGCAAATAAAGCGGCAACCGCTTCACACTTTGCGTGCTCAATAGGCTCTCAGGTTTGTGGCTAGTCATGGGGAGAGTTTACTATAAGATATGGGGCGTTGCAATAACGTATGAACGTGTTCTCTCTTCCCTCGGGTACTGATTCAACAAAGTTGAATCGCCCCCATCTAGGTTTATCCTTGTTCCCTATTCTTAAATGTGCGATATTTTATTATAAATATGCAACCCAATGATCCACAACAGAGCTTCTTAGACGCAACTGAACTCCTTGCCACACGTAACAGGAATCTGGGTCAACTTTTGCTTTCTGATCGCGCCATTGCCTATCTCTCAGTTCTACTGGAAATGTTGCGCTTCCGGCGTAATTATGAATCAGAGCCCTTGCATGACGACCTTTTTGCAGAAGTTCGCGAAAGGTTTGGCGCTGAAATAGAGTACACGGGAGATATTTTCAACCAGGATATCCGTCAGCTTTTGGAATGGTCGTTGATCACCGACCGGATCGAGAAGGAGCGCTTGCGCGGGTATAAGGATACGCGCCGACGGAAATATCGCTATCGCATCTCCGATGAGGCCGTCGCCTTTCTGCTTTGGCTGGAAGTACGCAGGCGCGATGATCTCGAACCGCATGACACCGATACGCGCGACATGCTTGCCGAATTGGTGGGTACGCTCAGTGAAACAACGCGGCTCTTTAGTAAATTTGCCTCCGATACCGTCGATGCCGAATCCGCTCGCCGCATCTTTTACCTTCTGTCACGCATGAATAGCCTGACGGACAACGTCAGCCAGGCATTGGGCGACTTCAATATGCGCCTGATTGGCTTTGCAACACAGCGTTATGACGTAACAACCGCTAAGGCGATCCTTGTCGAACTCGACCGCTTCCTGAAACAGTTTCTCAATCGTATTCACACACTGCGCACCGAGATCGCTCCGAAGATCAGTAGCTTGCGCCATACCCGCTACACCTCGCGCTGGCAGGCCTGCGAAGAGAAGATGCAAGAGGAGTCTAAGGCCACGGCGCACTTGATGCGCATCCACCTGCCAGCCCCCGGGAAGACGCTGGCGTCGCTTGCCGACTTCTATGCGCCGGAGGGGACACTTGAACTCCTTTGCGCCCGCGTCAGTTCTGCTGCGCTTCAAGTCTGGCGAAAACTCTATACGCATCTGCGTGAACTGGAACGTCGCAGTCACCGCCTCGAGGATCTTCGTGCACGTATATCCGAAATCGCACAAATGGAAGAGACCGCAATGCCCATGCACTTCATCCGCGCCCTGCTCGCGCCTGCCACCATGGTTGGCGACATGCACTTTTGGGATGAAACGGAAAAGGCTGTACCGCCGCAACCGCGCTGGGAGCGCCATCGCATCAGGGAAGAGGCTACACTTGAACTGCATGAAAAGCCGCGATCCAAAGATGCGGTTCCGCGTTCCATGGATGAAGAACGCCTCAACGCACTGAAGAGTTGGATCGCTCTGCGGGGACTCGCCCCGTTGTCGACGGGCGAATTACGCCTTGTTTCACAAGGCAAGTTCTCATCCTTCGATGACTTCCCGCGACTCATCGAACTCGCACGTTCGGGGCTGCTGGGGCAAGGTACTCGCTTGGCCAAAGCCGGATTCTCTCTCACCCCGACCGATACCCCCGTGAAAGTCGAAGCTGAGCTCAATGCCCTCGCGTTTAACGATCTGTCTTTATCGTTTTTTGCATCGAATAACACGAACCACACGAATCAGATTCTACGTAAATAGAATTTTTAAAGGAGTATTTTATGTCAGAGACTTCCCCAATCATAGTTTATAAAGACGAGAGTTATGCCATACAAGGCGCATTATTCGAAGTGCATAACGTCATGGGAAACGGTTTTCTTGAGGCAGTCTACCAAGAATGCCTTGAAAAAGAATTCCGTTTGAGAGACATCCCCTTCGAATCACAATACGGGCTGCAGCTTGCTTATAAAGGTGCCCCTCTAAAACAAAAGTATATTCCTGATTTTGTTTGTTATGGAAAAATTATTGTCGAACTCAAAGCCTGTAAAGCCTTGACCGAAGAACACCGTGCACAAGTTATTAATTATCTCCATGCAACCGATTTTAAATTGGGTATGCTCGTGAATTTCTCAGCTTATCCAAAAACAACCGTTATGCGCATCTTGAATACGGACCAAGTCCATCCTGTATAAGTCCCATTCGTGTGGTTCGTGCCATTCGATGCTAAAAAAGGAAACCTATCATGACACTCCAAGACTTAGTTGAACGCCAGAAAGACCGCGTGCAGGCAGTGTTGAACATTCTGCTAGAGAGTCCCTATTTTTATAAGAAGGATCACGAAGAGCATTTTCTCTTCCTGTCGCGTTACCAGCGCGAGTTCAGCGGTTTTTTTGAAACCTTCTACGGCTGGCAATTGATCGTGGACTCCAAATGCGCGCGCCTCTATAAGCCAGACTGGTACAACTCGGCGATCACTCCTAAAAACAGGGAGATGTTTGATTTCACTAAACGGAACGAGTGCTTGGCATTTATGTTGTTGCTGGAGTTTTTCGAGCAACGGCTCGAGGAGGATTCCGCGAGCGTGGACGAACACGAGAACATCAAATTCCGCTTTGGCGATCTGCTGCAATTTGAAGGCCAGCGTTTCCGCGAACTCTTTCCCGAGGAGGCGGAATCCTTTAGCGACGAGCAGGTTCGCCAGATCCTGCGCCCCATCATCCCTCAACTCGAAAAATTCCGTTTTTTGGAAAAACTCGATCCACCCAGCGACGAGCTCATTGAGCAGGACGACACGATCTATGAATGCCTTCCCGCGCTCTGGCATTACAGTGTCCAACGCATCTCCCGTCCACTGGAGGAAGAGGGACCTCACTGACACCTCCCGACTTATTGACACTCACTGACACTTCCCAACTTGATGACACTTATGAACTCCTTCTACCGCATCACAAAAGTCCGTCTCGTAAACTTCCATAACTTCGTCAATGAAACCATTGACGTGCGCGATGGCGGACATCTCTTCATGCTGGGCGACAATGGCTCCGGCAAGACCACAGTCCTGGACGCGATTCACTATGTGTTGACCGCCGGTGATTCGATGGAATTCAACTCTGCGGCCCGCGTCGCAGGCGCGAAGCAGGGTAACGGGCGCTCCATTCACGGTGTTGTCATGCGCTACAACATTGAAAAGGGCGCTCTCAACCCTAACGGTGGCACCACCTACGCCGCCTTGGAAATCGCAGGCCGCAATAACCGGCCCGTCTCGATCTGTATCGGTGTCAGTACGCATAGCATGGAGGAGAGCGTCGAGCGCTGGGGCGTGATCAAGGAGTGTCCGATCAGCGAGCTACCTCTTACGCAGGACAAGAATGGGAAGACGTGTGTCACAACAATGAACGAACTCAAGCAAGCTGTCGGCGCGAGTTGTTTCTATCGGCAAATCGGTGCTTACGCTGAAGAACTGGCAAACCGCTTCTTTGGCGACCGCGAAACTTTCCGCGATGTCTGTAAGTTTATTGCCACAGGCAAGGCGTATCGCGAAATCGCCGCTCGGACAGGCGACTACCATCAGCTCTTTCGTGAGCTGTTGCAGGAACCGCCCCGTGATGTTTTTGAGGAGGTTATCACCCAGCTCAAATCGTTAGAGGAGAGTCGCCAGGATCTCGATAAGTTGCGCAACAAATTCGGCTTTGTTCAAACGCTCGACAGCCTTCAATCCGTTGTGCAGAATGCACGCATTGATTCTGCCGCCATGCGCTGGCAGGAGCGAAACCTCGCTGCGCGTGAATATCAGGATGGTTTTGATATCGCAATGACCCATCGTTCTGCTGAAGAGCATCGACTTGCTGAATTAACAGAGGATGCCACACGCCTTAAGAATGTCCTGGATGCCGATGAACTGCGCCTCAGTGAACTCCGCCACAAAGATGCGGATGGGTTAGTCTTTAAAGAGCGTGAAGCCGCCAATCTGTCCGAGCGTACACGCATCAACCACGAGCAGTCGAAACGCAAACTCGTTATTGCGCAACAGGCGCATGAAGAGGCTACTGAGAAGTTGCTCAATGTACGCGAGGGGCTCTGCAAGCAAGCCAACTATTTTACACGCGCACTCCAGAGTAGCGGACGTGGTCTACCCTTTTCAACCTCCGCGTTATCCTCTGTTTTGGAGGATGCACAAAAGAGCGATGCCCCTGAACGAGACCTCGCCGAGCTCCCCACCCTTGAACTCCGGACAAGCGCAGACGAATTGATGCAGACCGTCAGTCGGCAACTCGCGCTTACCGAGGAGCGGACCGAAGGTCTCCTCCGTCGCCGAGCAACTATCGAAGCCGACATGAAGGAGCGGCAGGTACGCGGCGAGGCCATGCCCTTGGTTAAAGGGTTTTCGCAGGCGCAGCGTCTCCTGCAACAACGCATGGTCAACGCAGTTCCGCTTTATGAAAAGTTGGTGCCTGCCTCCGGGGTCTCACTTCGTGAACTAGCCGCCTTGGAACAGTTGCTGGGCGACACGGTTCTCGCTACGTGGGTGACGGATGATGCTAACGCAAACGATGTGCGCAACCTCATCTTCCGTGAGTACCCTGAACAGGGGCTGGCCGTTGTATCGGAGGACACACACTCCATCCACTTGGACTGGCTTAAATCTTATTTCAATGTTAAAGAGTCGGATGAAAAAGCGCTGATCGCTTTGCAACATATTCTCAATGACAAGCATGGGCCGCATGAAGAAAAGTTTCTGACTGCGTCCATTCTGCGTTTCCGTCTCCGCGAGCAACTGCGGTTGGACGCGCCGCCGCGCCTGCTCGGGGCTGAGGTCCGTCGCCGCGAGGGGGAACGCGAACTCCGAGCCCTTGAAAAGCAACTCGCCCAAACGGAAAAGGAACTTAAAGAGGCGACAGCCGAACAAAATGAGTTGCTGGACCGCCAAGGCAAGCTCACGCATCTTCGTACTTTGCTTCATGAAATCACGCAAGATATTGGCCGCTTACGCGACGGCGTTTTAAAGTCCGCCCATGATGAGGCACTGCTCAAGAACGACCATGTTAATGCGCGCGCCGATTGCATGCAACGTGAAGAGGAGCTGCAGATTGCAAAGGAGGCGCACGCGGATATCCTTGTCGCCATGCGTAAGGCTGGTATTGAGGGATTGCAAGAGATGCTGCGTGAACTTGAAAAGCGCATCGCCAAACGAAAGGCCGATTACGATAAGCTGACCAAGGAGACAGGGAAGGTCGAAGAGAAGATCACCAACCTCAAGCAGGTCTGCGCCCAGGCGTTGGCTGATCAAGTCGATGCCTTAGCCTTACGCAACACGCATCAAGAGGCATTGCTGTCGCTGGTGATGCCCACCATCACGCTGAACGAATTTATCCTCGCGCGCTGTACAAACGGGAGGGACACAAGCTCTGCGTCCATAGCTGACAGCCGAAGTGCACTGACCACCGCTGCTGAAGCACACGCGCAAACCGCGCTCATCATGGCGGAGAAAATCCGTAACACCGTCATTCAGAATGAAGGCATCGCCTTTGGGTTTGTCTATGAGGAGACCACCAATGCACTCACCGATCGCCGTGGACGCATACTGGCAGAGGTGCTGGAGGGGACGACACGCGAGTTACGCGAACAAGAGGAGCTCATCAACGAACAGACCTTGAAACTCTTCCGTCAACTCGTGATGGACAATCTCGTGGGCGCACTTCAGCGCCATGTCTTACGGCTGAACGACATGTCGCGTCGCATTGGCAAGCTGTTGAAAGACCGAACCTTCGGAAACAACCGCTATGCCTTTTCGATCACACCGGTCGAGAACCGGAAGCGGCTCTACGACCTCATCTGCAACTATCGTGCATTGGACCGTGAGCAGACCGAGGGCGACCTGCGGGCCTTTATTGAAGATCATGCGGAAGAGATCAAGAATACCGAAGTCGGTTCAATCCCATCCGTACTCGATTACCGTAATTGGTTCCGGTACGAACTCAAGGTGCTGACTACTGACGAGCAAGGTGTGGTGATGGATCGCAAAGTCAAGAGCATCGGCTCGGGCGGCGAACAGGCGGTTCCCAACTACCTGTTGGTTCTGACCATTGCTCACTTCCTCTTCGACAAAGAGCGCATCCGCCTGCCCGTGCTGATCTTTGATGAAGCATTCTACGGTATTGATGCTGGACGCCGCGATCAGATTCTCGGCTTTGCAAGCGACTTGGAGTTGCAACTGTTTGTCGCCTCCCCTGACCAGGACGGCGTGAAGAAAGAGATTCCCTTCTCCACCTCCATATTTGTTCTTAAAGACGCCGACTGCAATGTCCACCTCTATCCCTATCACTGGAATGCCGCACCTAAGCAACTCGACCTCATCAACACGGCGAACAATATCCAAAAACCCGTCGCCTTCGGAGATGAGCTGTAAGGGCTGGAAGAATGGAATACTGGAATGTTGGAATGATGAAAAATGGAATACCCGTCCCTTCCGATGGGTCATAAAATGACGGCATTTGCGCCTCCATAAACTAAGCCCCTTGCTGCAACAGGCCTCTTTTGCTAATATGCAATCACTTTTGCATGTTCACAAAAGGAGAAGAGGATGAAAAGCTACCGGAAAGAAATTTTTGTCGACTATCCTCGGCGGAGAGGATTTCTCAATATCACGCCGCAGGTGAATGAATGCTTGAAGGAGAGCGGCATCAAGGAGGGACTGCTGCTCTGCAATGCCATGCACATCACGGCGAGCATTTTCATCAATGACAATGAATCTGGCTTGCATCATGATTTTGAAGCCTGGCTGGAAGAGCTGGCGCCCTTCAATCCCGATCCAGATCACTACTTCCACAACCGTACGGGCGAAGACAATGCCGACGCCCATTTAAAACGCCAGATCATGGGACGTGAGGTCGTTGTCGCGATCACCAACGGCCGCTTGGATTTCGGCACGTGGGAACAGATCTTCTATGGCGAGTTCGATGGCCTTCGCCGCAAGCGCATCCTTGTCAAAATCATCGGCGAGTAAAACGGTCTTAAACGCGAAACTGAAACCATGACTCTCGAATATTGGAAAGAGCAACTTGAAAAGACACCGGAGATCCGTCCCTGGCTGGAACGGCTGGCTCGGTATGCCGTGAAGGGATCGTTGCTGCCTGCTGAGGTGACGCTGGGCGAGGTGCCACGGGAGAGACGTGTTCGAGACGCGCTGATTAACCTTTTGGGACGCAATTGTCGTGAAGCTCAAGGACGGTTCAAAGTACGGCTTGATGACTCATTGCGCGACCCTGTCCGCTGGTTGCCACTCGCGATGGTGCTGGGCATTCACGCTGAGACGGTAATGTCGGCTGCTGAGCGTGAGGCGCACGGCACCTCTGTTTTTCGCAAACTTTTGTTGCAATACCCAAACGAAACATCCTTGATTGCGGCTGCAAAAAAAGACAATGTCGTGCAACGATTTGTACGCTTCAATAATGAATCCCTGGATGTTCTGTTTGCGCTCTTCGAAGCCATTCATGTCCTGCGCACCACCCGTTCAAGCATCACGCTTTCTGAGTTGGGCGCACGCGTCTTCAATGACAGCAAGGCTCTTCGGAGTGGCCCCTTCCGTCAACAGCTTGAGCAATTGCTGGGGTTGGACAGCGACATGTCTGAGGCAACACCCCGTGAACGCCTTGGCTTCTATGGCGTCATCGACAATCCCAACACGACCCATGTCGTGGTGTTTGCACCCTTTGCCTACTGTACGACGGAGGGGACATGGCTGGAGTGGCCGACGCAACTTTTCCAACGCGGGGAGGCGGCCATCCTATCGTGGGAAACGATACGGACTCTGAAAGCCGTGCGATTGACATCATCCTGCAACACGCTGGTGACCAGTGAAAATGCCGCGCCCTTCCATCGGCTGGTTGAACAAAAGACCCCGTCGCTTTACACCGAGGGCTACCCCAATTTGGCGGTTAAGACCCTGCTTCGCCATTTTGCTGGGGCAGGATTGACGGCGCAACACTGGGGCGACACAGACCTGGACGGCTATCGCATCGCTGAACAGATCGCACGTCATATTCCTGTGGCCTTATATGCAGACGCCTCTTATGCGTCTGCCTCGTTTATTCCGCTTGACTACACGCAACGTCTGCGCCTCGAGGCTTTTATCATACGTCATCCCGACTTCCCGTATCTTCAGCAGTTGCGCCATACATTACTCAACGGCTGGATCGAACAAGAACAGTTTCTTTTTCCATCTTAGTCGCATTTCCGTTGGTTATTGATCATCCCGTATTGATGATTGGATATTCATTGAAGTTACAAGCAAGCTCGCCGCCCACAGAG
>SESF01007073.1_pt1 | contig 19369 bp, 11 predicted proteins | sample 3171521 | NCBI WGS metagenome assembly SESF01 (sample SAMN10866945, study PRJNA518727) | freshwater metagenome | biome: subpolar coniferous forest; feature: holomictic lake; material: water; isolation source: holomictic Lake 227, 6 m and 8 m depth | place: Canada: near Kenora, Ontario | collected...
TAGATGGGCACAAGTCCCGAAGGGACGGCTGAAACCATGTGCGATTCGTCAGCCGTCCCTTCGGGACTTATCGGACTGCGGGAATAGAAATGAATATGAGAATATTGATTTTGATCGGGTTGTGCCTGTTGAGTTCGAATTTGCTGGCGGCTGAGGTTCAGGCTGCCGCTGTGAAGTCGCTACGGCTGATCCTGCCGCTGCGACCCGGACCGGTGACGGAGAATACGGGCAAGGTTTTTACGCGGCAGGTCCGGCAGAGGTGCGAGGCCAAGGTCGTCATGGCCGGCGCGGCACCGCTGGCGGTGGAACTGGCTGTAGTGAAGGGTATCGGCGCGGAAGGCTACCTGATCCAGGACCGGCAGGGCGGCGGTGTCCGCATTGCGGGCAATGACGAGCGGGGTCTTGTCGCCGGGGTCGGAAAGTTCCTGAGGACGTCTCGTTATGACAAGGGCGGCTTCACGCCCGGGACGTGGCGTGGCACATCGGTGCCGAGCAGGCAGGCGCGCGGCATCTACTTCGCAACCCATTTCCATAATTATTACCACGATGCCCCGGTCGAAGAAATCGAACGGTATGTGGAGGACCTTGCGCTGTGGGGATTTAACGAGCTAGCGGTGTGGTACGATGCGCACCACTTTAACGGGGCCGATGATCCACGAGCCGTGGAGTTCCGGAAACGACTGCATGACATCATGGCGGCGGCCGAGCGGATCGGCATGGACGTGTCTATCCTGGTAATCGGCAACGAGGCCTACGGCAACTCGCCGGCGGAGCTGCGGGCTACGCCTGGAGCTGGGCGCGGCGGCTACTACCCGTGCGCAGTCTGCCCAAGCAAGCCGGAGGGGATGAAGTATATCCTGAAGCTCCTCGGTGAGGAGTTTGACTGGGCGGCCGATCTCAAGCCCAGGGCAGTCTGTATCTGGCCTTACGACCAGGGCGGCTGCGGCTGCGCGGAGTGCCAGCCGTGGGGCTCGAAAGGGTTCATGAAGTGCGTCACAGAGGTCGGCAATCTCGCCCATAAGAAGATGCCGGGTACGCGGATCGTTCTCTCCACCTGGATGATTGATCAAGGGGAATGGAGCGGGATACTGGAACAGCTCGCGCGGACGAAGGGCCTGGCGGACGAGATTCTCTTTGAGCCTTCCGTCGGCCCCGGGATGGACCCGAAAAATCCAGGCCTGCCGATCTTCGGCTTCCCCGAGATCAGTATGCACGAGACATTCCCGTGGGGCGGGTTCGGCGCCACACCGCTCACCGCCCGCGCGCAGGACCAGTGGAATGCGGCCAAGGCCATTTCAAGCGGCGGATTCCCTTATTCCGAGGGAATTTACGAAGACCTTACCAAGGTGGCCTACAGTCAGTTCTACTGGAACGACAGGCCGGCGGCGGAGACCGTTCGTGAGTACATTGCCTTTGAGTTTTCGCCTGACGTGGTTGACGAGATTGCGGGCGTTGTCAAGACGCTCGAACAGAACCATCATTGGCGCTGGTGGCCGGGCGAGCTGGAAGGTGTGAAGCTTGAAATGGACTGGTTCCCGTCGAAAGGCGCAAAGCCGCAGGCCGATCCCGGTGCGGAAGAGGCTTATGCGGCAATGCAGCGGGTTAATGGATTGCTGACGCCTCAGGCGAAGAAAGCCTGGCGCTGGCGTCAGCTCTACCTGCGCGCTCTGCTTGACACCGAGCTGAAGGCCAACGGCGGCAAGCCGAATGACCGGTGCAGCGATGCCTTTGCCGAACTGGTCAAAATCTATCACGCGGAGAACGCCTCCGATACTGTCCGACCTCCGCTCGCGAAGGATTATCAGGGGAAAAGGTGAAATAATACAATAGCAGGAGATACGCATGAATCGCACCTCACTGGTCGGATCGATCGCGCTAGTCGCGTGCCTGCTGGGGCTCGACGGCGGAGAGTCCGTGGCCAAGACGCCGCAGGTGGTGAACGCAGGCACCGGTGACCGCGGCGTGATGGACGACACACCTTATTATGGTGGATTCGGCACGGGGTTCCTCCACGTCAACGCCGACGGGACTTACGGCAACGGAGAAATCCGCTCGGGAGAACTGGGCCTCAAGTTCTACGGGCCATCGTTTGGCGGCCCCTACCGTTTCCAACTCTACGTGCGGCATCCCAAGGGCGAGTGGAGCGGCGACCTGGTTGCCAGTGCCGCGACGGGCGTGCGGGCGGAATACCTGCCGCTGTTCCCCAAATGCCAGTACAAGTTCGCGCACGACGCGCTACCGCTGGATGTGAAGATGGAGGCGTTCGCACCCTGGACCCCCGGCGACAGCAAGATGAGCAGCCTGCCGGTGCTGTTCTTTGACTTCCAGCTCACCAATCCGGACGCGGCGGAGAAAACGGTTGCCCTCGCCTTCATGGTCCCCAATCCCGAGTGCGACGATGGTAAGCCCGTCATCGAGAAGGAAGGCCAGGTGGCCGGCGTCCTCCTGCAATCCAAACGGGCCGGCGGCGGCACGCTTTGCGGGATGGTCCGCAATGACGGAGCCGCCCGGGTCACCTGGGGCACTGATTTCGCCAAGGGCAAACTCAGCGGCACGAAGGGGAACCTGCTGGCGTCGTCAATTGTGGTGCCCGCGAAATCAACGCGGCACATCGTGTTCCTCTTCGCCTGGGATTTCCCGGTTTACGTCTCCGGCGACGGGCAGAAGTGGCCACGGAAGGAACTCGGGCATTATCACAGCAATTTCTACCAGGGTGCCGATGCGATCGCGCTGGATTGCCGGGTCAAGTATCGGGCGATCCGCGCCGGTGTTGACGCCTGGTTCCGCCGCATGTGGGAGGAGAGCAACTTGCCCGAATGGATGCGGAGGCAGATTCTCATCAGCACGTCACACCTGGCCTATAACGGCGTTTTCTTCAAGAACGGGCAGGCTGCGATGAAGGAGGGCGATTGCTTTCCGCTGGTGGGCACCTATGACGAACAGTTCCACCCCTCAATCTGCGAGTTGATCTTTCTGCCGGTGGCCGAGTGGGGCAACCTGCAGATCTTCGCCGATGCCCTGACGCCGGATGGCGCGATTCGGCACGACCTCGGCAACATGTGTGTGACCGCGACCAGCACTTCGCCCGATCACGGTCTCGATCCCTATTCGGGCAAACGCGGCGAGCGGAAGGAAGTCACGGCGGCCGCCGGCCGCTTCGATTGGTGGGATGCCGGCGACAACACCCCGGAATGGATACTCGATCTGTATCGCGATTACCTGTGGACTGGCGATGTCGCGAGATTGAAGGCCTTATGGCCAACTGTCCGGACGTGCTGTGCCTACATGCTGGGCGGCGACAAGGACGACAACGGCCTTTATGACGACTCGAAAACGTACGATTGCTTCCCTCCCGTTCCCGAGAACATGTACATCAACGATCTGCAGCGGGCGGCCTTCCAAGCCGCGGCGAAGATCGCGGCGGTGGTGGGCGACCATGCCGCTCACGACACCTACCAGGCCCGTTCCGAGCAAATGGCCAAGGCTATCGAGGGGCTCTGGAACCCGAAAGGGTTCTACTCGGTGGGGCGCTCGCACCCGGACGCCCTCATCTCCAGCGGACTCTACGGAGAACACAGCGACGACTTGCTCTGTCTGCCCCACCAGCTCAACGAGGAGCGCGTGAAACAGCACCTGAAATACGAGTTCGAACACCATTACAACGGCAAGACCTTCCTGGTCGCGCCGGGCCTGGCCGGCGGCGCTGAGCCGGGAGCGAGCATGTCCAACGCGGAGGGATTGAGAGATTTTTGCGCGCTGGCCCTGTGGCGCGGCTGGCCTGAAGAGGCGATGACGGTGGCCCGATGCTTCTACGACGTGATCTGCGAACATCTCGGGCGCGAGTGGAACCAACCCATGCTCATCTCCACTGAGCGGCAACCCCGCTTCGGCAACCATTATCAGAGCATCCCGGGTGCCTGGCACCTGCTGCTGGGGCTGGAGGGGTTGAGCTGGGACGTTCCCCAAAGAAAACTGTGGATCCGGCCCACTCTGCCGGAATCGTTCCGGGGCAAGCTCCGCGCGTTTCTGCCAGGAGCCATTACTTGGGGTAGCTTGGACTACTCGTGCGTCCAGCCAGACTGCAGCCAGAAATTCGTCTTGGCCTTCGAGCAGCCTTTCGAGCTGGAGTTCCTGGGGGTCCGCAATTCGGGCAAGCCAACCGTCTCGGCCACTCGGGATTACACGGCGGTGCCATGTTCGCTCCGAGTGGTGAATGCCACCGAGTGCGAAGTGCGGTTCACGCCGCCATTACGACTCGATGCGAAGCCCCTGGAGATTCGGATCGGGAGCAAGTAAGGTCGAGGAAAACGCTTTTGGGCACCATGGCGGCAACTGTATAAGAGTGGTTGCATCAATTCTGCCTTAAGTTCCTGCGTATGGAAAACAACACTGCCGTTTATGCCGTGGGGTCCGGAACCTGCCGGTTCCAATCCACGCTCTCAGAAGACATCAAATGAAAGACCAGCCTACACGCCGCCCGGCGTTTATTCTCGCCGCCGTCCTGGCGATGTTCTCCGGCCTCCCGGGTGCTTCCGCCGTCGGCCTGACCAACCTGCGCTGTGAGTATTTGAAGGACCCGCTGGGCATCGAGGCGACGAGGCCGCGCCTGAGTTGGATCATCACGTCGGACCAGCGCGGGCAGCGGCAGACGGCGTATCAGGTGCTGGTGGCTTCGAGTGAGGCGTTGTTGAAGCGGGGAAAGGGCGACTGGTGGGACAGTGGGAAGGTCGAGTCGGATCAGTCAGCAAACGCGGAGTATGCTGGCAGGCCGCTCGTCTCCGGCACGCGATACGAGTGGAAGGTGCGCGTTTGGAATGCCGAGGGGAAGAGGTCGGATTGGAGCCGGCCGGCTTTTTTCTCGACCGGATTGCGTGAATGGTCCGCCCGATGGATCGGGGCGAGCGAAGCTGCGCCGGCCGGAACGCTGGGTTTCGCGGCGGAAGCCAAGCAGGAGTCCGATGTGAAGTGGGTGCAGGTGGAACTCGGCGCGGTGCGCAAGATCGACCGCGTAGTCTTGCAACCGCAGTTTCACAATGATCCGGCAGCGGGCGGCTGGATCAAGGGCTACGGCTTCCCGGTGCGGTTTCGCCTGGATGTTTCCGATGATGCCGGCTCGGCCGCGTTCACGACGATCGCCGACAAGAGCGGCGCTGACTTCCCGAATCCCGGCCAGTCGCCGGTGGTGTTCGAGGCCGGCGGCGTCACTGCGCGGCATGTGCGGCTGACAGTGACGAAGCTCTGGCCTCGCGGCAAGGACCTGCCGCATGTGATCACCCTGGCGGGGCTGGAGGTTTTTTCAGGCGGAACAAATGTCGCGTGGCATATGCCGGTAACGGCAAGCGACAGCGTGGAAGGGTTTGGCTGGAGCAAGTCCCATTTGACCGACGGGCTGAGGCAGCTCGCGCCGCCAGCCGAGTTGGCGACGTATCCGCACGCGGCGATTCTCTTGCGCAAGGAAATCAATGTCGCCAAGCCGGTCAAGCGGGCGATCGTCTGCATGAGCGGCCTGGGCTGGTCGGAGCTGTCCATCGAAGGGAAGAAGGTGGGAGACGCGGTGCTGTCGCCGGAGTTCACCGACTACAACAAGCGCGTCCCGTACGTCGTTCATGACGTGACCGGCAGTCTGAAGCCGGGCATCAACGCCCTCGGCGCGATACTCGGCAACGGGTTTTCGGCGACGCCCGGCCTGGGTTATGGCAAGTGGTACGGCAACGGCGGGCCGCCGCGGTTGTTGTTGCAGATGGACATCGAGTTTGCCGATGGCACGCGGCAAACGGTGGTATCCGATGAATCGTGGAAGTGGCAGACCGGCGAGATCACGTTCAACGACCTGTGGCAGGGCGAGAAGATTGATCATCGCCTGGCGAAGCCGGGCTGGGACCGGGCGGGGTTTGATGCCGCAGACTGGCATCCCGCTGTGCGGGTCAGTGCGCCGCGCGGGAAATTGTCCGCGCGAACCATCCCACCGATCCGGGTGTTGGAGACGGCGCAGCCGGTAAAGATCGAAGGCAACAAGTTCACCTTCGATGGCGTGGGCGCGGGCTGGCTGCGGCTGAAAACCGCCGGCCAGGCCGGCGACAAGGTCGTCGTGAATTATCGGCCGGCCGATTACGGGGTGAGTAACGAGTGCATACTCAAGGGCGGCGGCGAGGAGGTGTTCGAGCCGAAGTTCCTGTTTCATACGATTGACCGGGTGGTGACGGTCGAGGGCTTGCGGCAGACGCCGACTCGCGACACGCTGACGCGTTGCTCGGCGCAGATTGATTTGCGACGGGCAGGCCGGTTCGAGTGTTCGAGCGAGTTTCTGAACCAGCAGTACGCGGCGCTGCTGCGGACGCAGCGGAACTACAACTACGATTACCCGATGGACCCGACGCGCGAGAAATCCGGGTGGACGCAGGATGTGATGACCATGATCAATGCCTCCGTCTATGATTTCGACGCGGCGGCATTCTATTGGAATTGGTGGCAGGACATGCGCGACAACCAGCGAGCGGACGGCTATCTCGGTTCGGTGGTGCCGCTGGTCAATCGCGTGCTCGACGACTGCAACTGCGTCTGGTGGAGCGGCATGATCGTTTACACGCCGTGGAAGCTCTACGAATACTACGGCGACAGGCGGTTCCTGGCAGAGAGTTACCCGGCGATGGCGGCCTATGTGAACTGGCTCGCGACCAAGGCCGACAAGGATAAGGTCATCGGATGGGGACTTGGCGATTGGCTAGAAGTTGGGGCTCCAGGCAGCTCGCCGACGCCAAAACGCACCGCTGTCTCCATCACCTCAACCTGCGGCTATTACCTCTACGCCACCATCCTGAGCCGGTCGGCGACGATTCTCGGCAAGAACGATGATGCCGCGCACTACTCGAAGCTTGCCGGCGAAATCAAGGACGGATTCAACCGGCGATTTCTCAACGCGCAGACAGGGCAGATCGGCAGCAATGCCGACAGTCAGACCGCGCAGATCCTGCCGCTCTACCTCGGCATGATTCCGCCGGACATACAGCAGTTGGTCGCCGACCACCTCGTGGCTAACGTCCACGAACGCCACGATCACCTCAGCACCGGCTTCATTGGCACGCTGCACCTGTTGCTGGGATTGCCGGGGCTGGGGCAGGAGGAATTGACCCACAAGATCGTCATGCAACAGGATCTTCCTGGCTGGAACACCCTCGTCAAAGACGGCGTGCAAATGGAGACTTGGGCGGGCGGCCAAGTGCAAATGCCCTCCCTTGGAGGTCCAATCGGCGCATACCTGTACCAGATACTCGCCGGCATCCGAGCTTGTCCCGACGCGCCCGGCTTCAAGAAGATCCTCATCAAGCCGGCGATCGTGGGCGATCTGACGTGGGTCAAATGCAGTTATGACTCCATCCACGGACGGATCGTCAGCAATTGGAAGCGTGAAGGCGATAAACTGGCGATGGATGTCACGATTCCCGCCAACACCACCGCGACCGTGTTTGTTCCAGCGAAGGACGCTGCCGGAGTGACCGAGTCCGGCAAGCCAACCGGCAAGGTTAAAGGCGTGAAGTTCCTGCGGATGGAAGGCGCCGCCGCCGTCTATGCCGTGGGTTCCGGAACCTACCGGTTCCAATCCGTGCTAGCAGGTAAAACTGTTGCCGACAAACATTAGCGCTTGGATCGCCGATATTCTTCCACCTTGAGCCCCAGGGCGATGGCGTCGGGGTCGTCGTGCAGCGCGCCATAGTACCAGAGTGTCTGCGACACCTCGCCGTAGTTCACCTTCTTGGGGACCCCGGTCTTGGATCGCTCCCTGCCAACGCCTGTTCGGGTGTTCCCTTCGACTTCGACCTCGCCGGTTGGCTTGATCCTAGTCTTCAGCCACGCCATGGCGGGTATAAAAGCCGCCTCCAGTTCCGGGTTCGGGAGGTAGAGCGAGAGATGTGTTCCCATCAGGATCGATACGGCGTTGTAGCTCGAATCCCGTCCACCGCGCTCGATGAAGACGCCGTCTTTGTCCCGGCGCTTCAGGGCGGCTTTGACCAGCAGGCTCGAAGACTTCTCGAGTCTTGGGTCATCGAGCACTAGACCGCACAGCCCGAATGCTTTGGCTGCAATTAAGAGCCGGTTGGCAGTGTGGCCTACCTTGGGGATGATAGTGGGATAGCCTTTCTGGATGAAATCGCATGCCTTGCGCAGCTTGGGTCTGATGGCTTCGATGCGAGCATGGAAGTGAGGCTCCATGGGGGAAGCCTGGACCACCAGGAAGGCGTGTCCGAGTTCCTGCAGGAAGAAGTACATGTTTTCCACTCGCACCCCGTGCGCGTCAAACGGCTTATACCAGGGTCCGCCTCCGCCCTCCAGTCCCCCGTCCTTCGCCTGCTGCGCAAAGGTCGCCTCGATGGACTTCCACGCATCGTCGGCCCGTGCCTGGTCGCCCGTAACGACCGCCGCGGTGAGATACCGGCAGCCGCCGCGTCCAATAATGATGGTACCAGGCCGTGAGGGGATCATCGGTTTGACGATCGGACTCGGAATTTTCAGCAGCAACTCGTATTCCTTGCGGATCGGCTCGCCGGCCTGAGCCGAACCGAACGGTCCTCCGATCAGCCAGGCAACGACGAACGCGTAGCAGGCAAACTCACCAAAGCTCCAAACCTGTCGCTGGGAGCCACACCTTCGCCAAATAGCAGATTGTATCATAAACTCAACGGGGCCATAGCTGATTGATCAGCGCACAAGCAATACCTTTCCAACTCCGCGAATTCCACACCTCATTTGCGGTATGGGCTCGCTTCGGACTGGCGGTTAAGCTTAGTTTCTCAGGAAATCCTTGTAATGCGATCAAAACTTATTGTCTCACTGCTAATCCTGGCGATGGGCAGATTGCACGCGGCCACGCTAAAGCTCTCTGCTCCACTGGACTATCAAGTTAACCAGCGGCAGTCCGCGGAACGGGGCACCCTCAAAATTCGCGGCAATCTCGCTGATGCCGACTCCAAGACCACGATTGTCGAAGCCCGGATTGTGGCGAGCGAAAAAGCGGGCGCCTGGCAGAGATTGAGCACCACCTTCACGGGCACATCGTTTACGGCCACGCTGGAGGCCCCGGCAGGAGGCTGGCATCGCCTGGAAGTGCGGGCTTTGAGCGGTGACAAAGTCCTCGCAGAAGCTGTGGTCGAACACGTCGGCGTGGGTGATGTGTTCGTCATCGCCGGACAGTCGAACTCCGCCAATCACGGGGAGGAGAAGCAGTCCGCGAAATCCGGCAAAGTCGTCACGTTCGATGGCAGGCGCTGGCAGTTGTCCAGCGATCCCCAACCCGGCGCGAGCGGGGGTGCGGGCAGTTTCCTGCCGCCGTTTGGCGATGCTATGGCGCAGCGCTTCAAAGTGCCGGTAGGCTTCGTCGCCTGCGGAATTGGTGCCACCAGCGTGCGCGAGTGGCTGCCGAAAGGAACGAGATTCCCGAATCCGCCCACGCTCACCGGCCGCGTGCAGCAGCTTCCCTCCGGCGATTGGGCGAGCAAAGGCGAGGCTTTCGCCATGTTCGTGGCGCGGATGAAGCAGATGGGGCCACACGGCTTCCGCGCTGTGCTTTGGCATCAGGGCGAGAGCGATGCGAATCAGCAGGACCCGACGCGCACGTTGGCGGGCAAACTTTACCGCGAGTACTTGGAACTGGTCATCCGCGAGTCGCGGCGCGAGCTTGGCTGGGACGCGCCCTGGTTTGTGGCGCAGGTGAGCTATCATGTGCCGGGCGATGAAGCCTCGCCCGAAATCCGCGCGGCGCAGGCTTCGTTATGGAAGGACGGCATTGCCCTTGCCGGTCCCGACAGCGACGCCCTCAAGGGCGACCTCCGCGAGAATGGCGGCAAGGGTGTCCACTTCAGCGGACCCGGCTTGCGCGAACACGCTGCGCGCTGGGTGGAGAAGGTCGCGCCCTGGCTTGAACAGCAGCAGGCCAGGCAACCAGCCCGGGCGCTCATGAGTGATCCGACAATACCGGAGCAACCCAATGCGGAGTGGCGCATGAGGCACGCTGAACGGGTGGCCGACGTGCGGAGCCACGCTGACGCGTTGCAGGTGTTATTCGTCGGCGATTCCATCACCGGCGGCTGGCGCGACATTGGCAAGGCGATTTGGGAAAAGGAGTTTGTTCCGCTCCACGCGGTCAATATCGGCATCGCCGGCAGTCAGACCCAACACATCCTCTGGCAGTTTGAAAGCGGCGCTATTGACGGGATCAACCCGCGTGTGGTCGTGCTGATGATCGGAGTGAACAATGTCGTGGCATTGCCGTCACAGTCGGCGGCTGACATTGCGCGCGGCATCTCGACCATCGTCGCGAGGCTGCGCGAGAAGCTTCCACGCACCAGGGTCTTGCTGCTTGCCACATTCCCCAAAGACCGAGCGCCCACCACGCCAGACCGCCGCAAGATTCAGGAGATCAATGCGCTCATCGCCAAATTCGACGACGGAAAGAATGTTCGATTCTGCGACCTGACGCCCAAGTTTCTGAGCAGGGACGGCACGCTGCCGTCCGAAATCTCTCCCGACGGCGTGCATCTCAGCCCCGGCGGCTACGCGATCTGGGCGGAGGCGATGGGTCCGCAGCTCAGAGCGTTGCTCGAGGTGAAGGTTACGCATTAAACTAACAGCGAAGACGCGAAGAGCCGTCATCTCTCTCGCTATCGAACATCCTCCTCGGTGGCTCTCCGCTACGGGCGACCAGGCCATGCAACTAGCAGAGCGTGACAACGGCCAGCCCGGAAGCTAGCATCAACCCACTTGAATTATCCGCTTATGAAACTAAAGACTATTCTCCTTGGAGCAGCAATCTTGACGATACCCGTCGCCGCCCGATGTGCCACCGATCCGTTCATGGGTGACTGGCAGGGCAGCGTCTCGATCGGCGGCCAGAAGCAGCCGGTAGCTGTTTACATGATCCCGTTGGACCAAGGCCGCTACGAGGCGCGCTTTGTCGGCGACTTCAGCAAACGCGGACCCTACCTCTACCGGTTGCGCGGTCAGATTCGCGACGGCCAGTTCCGGTTCATGGACGACATCCCGTTCGACGTGGGCCGGATCACGGACGCCACAGACAAAGGTCTGCTGCTGCCCGCTTCGCTCTGGTCGGGCAAAATCGCGGATCACTCGGTCCAGGGCTCGGTGGCCGGCCTCCAGAAAGGTGAGTTCGAGCTGCAGCAAACCCAGCGCGTATCGCCCGAGCTGGGCAAGCGTCCGCCGGAAGGCGCGGTGGTGCTGTTTGACGGGTCGAACCTGGAGCAATGGCAGACCCGAGACGGGAAGCCCGCCACGTGGAAATTGCTCCCAGGCGGCGTGATGGAAGTAAACAAGGGCGGCGACGTGGTAAGCAAAGAGAAGTTTGGCGACCATGTACTGCATCTCGAGTTTCGCCTGCCGTACATGCCGCACGATTTCGGCCAGGGCCGCGGGAACAGCGGCGTGTATTTGCAGACCCGGTATGAGACGCAGGTACTGGACAGCTATGGCTTGGAAGGCCACGACAACGAATGCGGCGGTTTCTACCAGATTTGCCGGCCGCTGGTGAACATGTGCGCCCCTCCGCTCCAATGGCAGAGTTACGACATCACCTTGCACTCGGCCAAACTCGGCGCCGACGGCAAGAAGACCGCCAATGCCCGGGTTACGGTCGTTCACAACGGCGTGGTCATTCACGACAACTTTGAATTGCCGCACGTCACCCCCGGCGGCATGAACAACACGGAAGGCGAGCCAGCGGGCCTGATGTTGCAGGACCACAGCAATCCCGTGCAATACCGCAACATCTGGGTAAAGCGGCTGTGAGCGCGCCCCCGGTGTTGCCTGTCGAAACCGGTTGCTGCTGCGGCTGAAGTCGAGCCAGCGCGGCTTGCCGTGCCGTAGCCGAGCGAAGGCGGGAGCTGAAGCTCTGATACCATGCCATTCACCCCCGGACGGCACCCCCTTCAAGCCAGGCGAAGTGGAGTTCCTTAAGGCGAGCACGGGTGTCGAAGCGCGCCCTGCTGCGGTGCGCAAGGCACCACCAACACTCGTGCCCTCGCGTCGTCGTCCTCGCCATCGTAATCGGTCTTGCCCTATCTTCATACGTTTATACCTTTCTTTGTGTGTGTTCTTGCAATGGCGCGCGTGCCCGGCAACGCCGACCAGGTTGCGCGCACCGGAAGTGATCTAATTCGTCACTTCACCCGGTATAGGTCCACAAACCCTGTCACTTGAGGCACAAGCCACCATACCCGTAGTCCCCAACTCGCCGCTTCCCACTTCCCACTTTCGGCGCGGCCCACTTTCCCCTTTCCACTTCCCCCGCTTCGGCGCACCATTGCGCGACTTACCGTCATGGGCGGCACGAATGCACAGTTTTCAGCCGGCAAGGTGTTCCTCTCGGGCCACAGCGCACATGCACGCACCGTCGCCTCATGACGCTCACGGACTACCATGCTAAATACTTCGCGCATGAGTTGACCAAGCGTTGTTCGTCGGACAGTTTGGAGAAGCTCGCCGGCGCGGTGGCTGGGGCGCAGGTGGACTTGAACCCGCACCAAGTGGACGCGGCGCTATTTGCCTTCCACTCGCCGCTCTCCAAGGGTGCTCTAATTGCGGATGAAGTCGGCCTGGGCAAGACTATCGAGGCGGGCCTCGTCATTTCCCAGAAGTGGGCCGAGCGCAAGCGCAAGATTCTGGTCATCGTGCCGTCCAACCTTCGCAAGCAGTGGTATCAGGAGCTGACCGAGAAATTCTTCCTGCCCTGCCAGCTTCTCGAAACCAAGTCCTACAACGCGGCGCTGCGGCAGGGAATTTTCCGGCCATTCGAGGCCAATGACAAGATCGTCATCGGCTCCTACCAGTTTGCTCGCAAGCAAGCCCCCGACGTTGCGAACACGGCTTGGGACCTGGTCGTCATTGATGAAGCGCACCGCCTGCGAAATGTCTATAAGCCCACAAACATCATTGCCAACACGCTCAAGCAGGCGCTCAGGAATGCTCCCACACTTCTACTCACGGCCACGCCGCTGCAGAACTCGCTGCTGGAACTATTCGGCCTGGTCAGCTTCATTGACGAGCACGCTTTCGGCGACCTCAAGGCCTTCCGCGAACAGTTCGCGAATCTCAGCCAGGAGAAGGTTTTTGATACCCTGAAGCGCCGTCTCAAGCCCATCTGCCATCGCACGCTTCGAAGACAGGTCACCGCTTACGTTCCTTTCACGAAGCGGCATCCGATTCTGGAAGAGTTCACCCCGGAGGAAAGCGAAGACCGGCTCTACGAGCTCGTCTCGGAATACCTGCGCCGCGAGAATCTTCAAGCGCTTCCCGCCAGCCAGCGCTCGCTTATGACACTCGTGCTGCGGAAGCTGCTCGCCTCGTCCACCTTTGCCATTGCCGGCGCACTCACGTCTATCTCGGAACGGCTCAAGGCGAAGATCAGAAGAGAAGAACCGGCGGTGCCGCTGGAAGAGGAGCTGGATAAAGATTACGAAGCCCTCAATGAAACTGCTGAGGAATGGAGCGAGGAAGAGTCCGCTGACCCAATCTCGGACGCCGACCGTGCCGCCATCGAAGCCGAGGTCGCCGACCTCGACGGGTTCGCCAGGCTGGCCACCTCCATCGAGCAAAACGCCAAAGGCAAGGCACTCGTCAAGGCGCTCGGCGTCGCCTTCAAGAAAGCCGTGGAGCTTGGCGCTGCGGACAAGGCCATCATCTTCACGGAATCACGCAAGACCCAAAGCTATCTGGTCCGCGTGCTCGCGGACAGTCCGTTCAAGGAGGGCATCGTGCTGTTTAACGGCTCGAACACGGACGAACGCTCGCGCGCGATTTACGCGGCGTGGCTGGCGAAGCACGCCGGCACGGACCGCGTGTCTGGTTCAAGGACGGCCGACATGCGTTCCGCGCTCGTGGATTATTTCCGCGAGGAAGGCCGCATCATGATTGCCACGGAAGCGGGCGCGGAGGGCATCAACCTCCAGTTCTGCTCCCTCGTGGTGAACTACGATCTTCCCTGGAATCCGCAGCGCATTGAGCAGCGCATTGGGCGCTGCCACCGCTATGGGCAGAAGCATGACGTGGTGGTGGTGAACTTCCTCAATCGCAAGAACGCGGCCGACCAGCGCGTCTATGAACTGCTGTCTGAGAAATTCCAGTTGTTCGAGGGCGTGTTTGGCGCGAGCGATGAAGTGCTGGGCGCAATTGAAAGCGGCGTGGATTTCGAGAAGCGCATCAACGACATCTACCAGCGCTGCCGCAAGCACGAGGAAATCAAGGTCGCCTTCGACAAGCTTCAGCTTGAACTGAACCTGGAAATCAACCAGGCGATGACGCAGACCCGCCGCAAGCTGCTGGAGAACTTCGACGATGAAGTCCGGGAGAAGCTCAAGGTCAGTGACAAAACGTCCAAGGACTTCCTCAATCGGCATGAGCGTTTGCTCATGGAACTGACCCGGCATGAGTTGGACGGCCACGTCGAATTCCGCGATGACTCAACCTTCTTGCTTCGCGCCGTCCCGGAATCTTTGCGTTCCTTTGCGACCTCTGCGTTTAATCAAATTCCCCTCGGTCTATACGAGTTGCCGCGCCGCTCCGGCGAAGCGCACCTTTACCGCGTCGCGCATCCGCTGGCGGAGGCGGTGGTTGCACAGGCCAAGAGCCGCGAGCTTGCGCCTGCTGAAGTCCGGTTTTTATACGAAGAGCACGAAGGCATCATTTCAACCCTGGAAGATTGGCGCGAACATTCGGGCTGGCTTGCGGTCTCCCACTTTAGCGTCGAGTCCCTTGACCAGCGGGAGGATTATCTCTTTCTTGCCGCAACCACTGACACCGGTGCGGTGCTGGATGAGGAAACGGCGGCCCGGATGCTCTCGCTCCCCGGCAAAGTCATCGGCCCGCTCGACGGCAAGCCCCCCCACGATCAACTCAACGCTCTGGTTGAGAAACGCAAGGCCGAAACCCAGCGCGCCATTTCCGAACGCAATGCCCGGTTCTTCGAGGCTGAGGCTGATAAGCTCGACGGCTGGGCCGACGACCTCAAGTTGGGCCTCGAACGCGAGATCAAGGAGCTTGACCGCCAGATCAAGGAAACCCGCCGCGCCGCGACCACCGCCTTGACGCTCGAGGAAAAGCTCGCTGGCCAGAAGCAGATCAAGGCCCTCGAATCCCAGCGCAACGAGCGGCGCCGCTCGCTGTTCGAGGCGCAGGACAAGGTGGATGAGCAACGGGAAACTCTGATCGCGACAATCGAGGGAAAGCTGACCCAAAACGCAACCTCTTCTGATCTCTTCACTATCCGCTGGAGATTGGCCTAGACACTTATGGACACACCATCACAAGCACTCGCAACAAGGATTACTGAACGGTTGGTCCGTGAGGGACTGATTACGGCTGAGGCGGCCAAGAGGCTGCAGCCCAAATTTGCCGAGGGGAAGCTCCGGCCGGAGGACTGGCGGCTTCCCATTGAGCTGGCCGAGAAGAAGGAGGCCAAGCCATGAGCGCCGCCGGACTAAAGAAACTCACCATCGAGCACCTGCGGGGCTCAGTAGCTCCTTTCGCGCTTCCGCTTGAGCAGGGCAAGAAGCTCACAGTCGTTTACGGTGAAAACGCGAGCGGGAAGTCAACGATCTGCGATGCGTTCGAATTCCTGGGCAAAGGCAGGGTCGGGTCGCTGGAGAACCGTGGTCTCGGCAAAACCAATAAGTACTGGCACTCGGTGGGAAAGAAGCTCACAGACGTCGCCGTGACCCTGGAGAATTTGGATGGCTCCTCATGCCGCGCGATCATTGTGAAAAGCGATGTCGTTGCCAACCCGGCAGCGTTTCGCCCACGGGTTGAAGTCCTTCGCCGCAGCCAGATTCTCGCGTTGGTCGAAGCGAAACCGGGTGATCGCTACGCCGCCATCAGCCGATTCATAGACGTGTCTGGGGTGGAAACCTCGGAGGCGGCCCTTCGCCAGTTGATCCGCGACCTCGCCGGAAACGGCGAGGTCGCGTTGGCGCGGGTGCGGGAGAATCTGGATGCCATTATTCAGTTCTGGGAAGCCGCAGGGAAGCCAGGCACCGATCCGCTGTCCTGGGCCGACACTGAATCCAAGCGCGACCCCAACGCTGCCGATGCCGAGGTTGCCACTTTGGTCCGGCTTCAGGCCGCTTACTCCCGCCTTAACGACTACCCAGCGCGCCTCAAATCGGCCAGCGACGCTGTAAAGTGCGCCAAAGAGGCGGCCACTGAGGCGGAGCGACAGGCTCAGCAATGCGTGCTGACAGTGGCCACCGATGCCGGGGAAGTCATGGGCGTCCTGCAAGCCGCACGCGCCTACCTGCACAAGCATCCTTCCCCGGCGGTCTGTCCGCTGTGCGAAAGCGCCGAAAGCGTGGAGGGGCTGGACCAGCGCATCACCCAGCGCCTGGCTTCGTTTGCAACCCTGCAAATGGCACAGAACCGAACCAAGGAGACCGAGGTCGCGGTGCAGCGTGCCGAGCGGCAATGCGACGCTCTGCGGGATAACGCCAAGAACGACGCCGAGGGCTTCGAGAAAGCACGCGCCGGCTTTGCCTGGTCCGCAGACATCCCGATGCCGGCAGCAACACCGCAGGATACTGACAGCCTGGAAGTCTGGCTGGCCGCGAGCGCCCACCTCACCGCGCAATGGAAAAGCGCCGAGACAGCGCGGCAGGACAAGAAACAGTTCATCGGGACACTGAGACGCGCCCTGCGAACTTACATCGAGAACGTTCAGGCCCAGCAGGAACTCGACGTCCTGCTGCCCAAACTAAATCGGGCGCTGGAAATCGTGGAGGAAGAGCGCCGGGCCTTCACCGACAGTATCCTTGCCAGAATTGCCGGGGAAGTGGGCCGCATCTACGAACTCGTTCATCCCGGCGAGGGGTTGAACAAAATCAGTCTCGCACTCGACCCCAGCAAGCGCGCCTCACTGGAAATCGGCGCCAGCTTCTGCGGCGAGACAGGCGCGCCGCCACAGGCCTATTTCAGCGATTCGCATCTGGACACTTTTGGGCTTTGCGTCTTCCTTGCGCTCGCCGCGATGGAGGATCCCGAGAACACGATTCTCGTCCTCGATGATGTCGTTGCCAGTGTTGATGAGCCCCACGTCGAGCGCCTCATCGAGATGCTCTACGCCGAGGCGATCGAGTTCAGGCATTGCCTCATCACCACCCACTACCGCCCGTGGAAAGAAAAACTCCGCTGGGGTTGGCTGAAGAATGGTCAGTGTCAGTTCGTCGAGCTGGCCAAATGGACGAATCAGCACGGGCTGACGCTCATCCGCAGCGTCCCGGATGTCGAGCGCCTGCGGATCCTGCTGGCCGAGACGCCGCCAGATCCTCAGCTCGTGTGCGCCAAGGCCGGCGTCATCCTGGAAGCCGCGTTGGATTTTCTGACCCAGCTCTACGAGTGCTCGGTTCCCCGGCGTCCCGGCGGCCCTTACACCCTCGGCGACCTTCTGCCGTCGATTGCCAAGAAGCTGCGTAATGCCCTTCAGGTCGAAGTGCTGGCGAGAGATGCGGCGGGAGCGCTCAGCTACCAGACCAAGAGCCTGACGCCCATCCTCGATGAATTGATTCGCATCGCCCAAGCTCGGAACGTATTTGGCTGCCACTTCAACGCCCTGTCATTCGAGTTGCTGGATAGTGACGCAATTGGCTTTGGACAGAAGGTGTTGGAGCTCATCGAGACGCTCGCCGATCCGGACGCAGGGTGGCCCAGAAACTCGAAGTCCGGCAAGTACTGGGCAAACTCCGGCGAGACCCGCCGTCTGCATCCGCTGCAGCAACCCACCTGATAGCCTGATGAACACGAAACAAAAACTGGAAGTGATTTGGATTGAGAAGAAGAACCACCCCCGGCGAGAGCCGCGTATCCGCATTGAACTTGCGGACGATCCGCAACGGGAAGATTCACCGGTCCGTTGCCAGGAAGCGACTCTGGCCATCTGCCACAAGCCAAGATGCCGATGCTTCAACATCCTATTTCAATGGCTGCCGGCGCCGGCCAATGCCCTTGCCGCGCCTGCCTCTCCGGCCCGCGAGTTCTGGTTTGATCTCAATGAGAAGTCCGTCCTCCTCACTCCGGAACTGGAAAAAGAGCCGGAGTCTCTGCGCCTGGCCGAAATCCTCCGCGCGGAGCTGACCGAAGCGGATGAGTGGCAGTTGCGTGAATGGTTTCTGGCCGCAAAACTGGCCATCATCCAGACCACTCCCGTTGCCGCATTTGACATTGCCAACCTGCCGGATGCCGATGATGGGACGATGGTCGGTTTCGTGGAGGTCTTTCCTTTAGGCTTGGCCCTGAATTTCACCTGGAACAATGAAGCTTGGGCTGTGGACGAGCAGTATTGCGTGCAACCCGGCTGTAAGTGCAAGGAAACGGTTCTCTCCTTCCTCAAACTTGCGGATGCCGCCGGCCGCAAAACCATCAAGATCGAAGATGCCCCCGTCCTGCGCTACAACTACCATACCCAAGTGTCCAAGCCGCTGGCACGGGGGCCGGCGGGGAGCCCTCCCTTGGACGGCTTGCTGGCGGCTCTCAAACGCGAGCACGCCTCCTTGAACCTGCAACTGGAGCTCCGCCAGCTCATCATGCAATCCCTCTACGCGCGGCATCACCAGGCGCGAACCAGAGCGCGTTTGCAAGCCCAATTAGCCAATCCCAGCTCCGCGGTGGCCCTGAAGATCGGGCGCAACGAACCTTGTCCGTGCGGCAGCGGACGCAAATACAAGCAATGTTGCTTAAACAAGCCCCGGGCATGAATCCAAAGTGTCGCAACTTCGGTGTCGAAGACCATTGCGAGCAAATCCTCGAAATGGGCAGCATCGGTTCGGGCGCGCAAAGCAGGATCGAGGATTGGAAGCTTTCCCGCTACGCCGGCTGCCGGGGGCTTTACGGCGGGCTGGGGATACGCGACATCCGTTGGGCATTGAATTAGCACCCAGACCCCTTACTCTTCAAGTTATGTCAGCGACCAATTTCAACACCAAGAACGACACCTACCGCAAGCTGATGGGCAACGGACTGACCTACCGCATTCCCCGCTTCCAGCGCGATTACAGTTGGACCGAGGAAGAGTGGGAAGACCTCTGGATGGATATTCTGGGCACGATCAAGACGGGCGGTGAACCGGCTCACTACATGGGGTATCTCGTGCTCCAGTCCGAGAATGACAAAGTTTTTGACGTAATTGACGGGCAGCAGCGCCTCACGACCTTGAGCCTCATCGCTCTGGCGGTGCTGAAGAACCTTCAGCGACTGGTGGACGAAAGGAAGGACGCGGATCGCAATAAGCAGCGCTTGGATCAAATCCGCCAGACCTACATTGGCTATCTCGACCCTGTTACCCTGGTGTCCCGGTCGAAGTTGGTGCTCAACCGGAATAACGACA
>SESF01016292.1_pt1 | contig 19341 bp, 15 predicted proteins | sample 3171521 | NCBI WGS metagenome assembly SESF01 (sample SAMN10866945, study PRJNA518727) | freshwater metagenome | biome: subpolar coniferous forest; feature: holomictic lake; material: water; isolation source: holomictic Lake 227, 6 m and 8 m depth | place: Canada: near Kenora, Ontario | collected...
ATCCGGCCTCCGGTCAAACGCAGGTAATCCGTCGTTTTGGCTACGCTGATTATAAGAACCGCCTGTCCTAAACCGGGGTAGGCTCTTGACCCAAGGGCGATTTCAGACAATAAATTACGCAAGCAAATCGATATGAAGCCTTCTGAAATCATCCTCATCCTGGTCGCCGCTGCCTTTGGCGGCATTGCCGTCGTCTCCTGGAGCAGCGAAGCGGACGCCAAGGCCGACGTCGCCAAGGTCCGCAACGAGACCACCGAATATCTCCGCATCAACGGCCAGAAAGTCGTCGAGGCCGAACGCAAAGTCACCGAAGCCACCGCGGCCCTCAAGGCCGCCCGCAACGCCGAAATCGCCGCCTCCGCCAAGGCCGCCGCCTCAATCGACGGCTCGAAGCAGGCTGTGACCGACCTCGCCAAGGCCAAGGAAGACCTTGCCAAGGCCGCGACCAAGGTGGCCGAACTTGAAAAGGCCCGCTCCGAAGCCGCCACCCGTGTCAACGAACTGAACGCCGAGATTGCCCACCTGCGCAGCGGCTCCGAAGTCAAGGAAGCGAACGCCAAGCAGAAGAAGGCCGAAGCCGACCTCGAAGCCGCCTCCGTCGCCCTCCGCGAAGCCAACACCAAGGCCGCCGCGGCCACGACCAAGCTCGCCGAAGTCGAAGAAGAAAATCGCCGCCTCCGCGATCAGGCTAAGGGCACCGAAGTCGCCTCGCCGAACTACCGCGCACTCTGAGCCGCCTGCTCAGTTGCAACAAAACCCGACCTACCGGTCGGGTTTTTTATTGGATAGGCGGTCACCGGGGCCGCTCAGTTTGCGCAGCAACTGACGCCGAGCGGCCCCCGTGTGACCGTGCGACTAAAGCCACACGACCCTCCAGTCTGTCCAGCGCAAATTGTGCGTATCGCGGCAATCAAGCATCGGGTTCATTCGCAATTTATCACGCTAGAAAGCTCGGTTCGATTTCGGATGGCCTCCATGGTGCGGCTTTCCGCACCCGAAGCAGCCGCCGAAAAAGATTTCAATATGCCTGAATCTAAAGACGGAATCGGGGTGAGCCGGGACTGACCTCCTTTGGTGCCGCGACCTCGGATAACCTATGGCTAACGCCAGCCAGCCCAGCGATCGGCCGGCAAGACCTTCGCCAACCATGCGCCCTGGCCATATCACGGCGCGCATGTGTGACGGCACCCAAAGGCTGATATGGATATCCGGCGGGGCAAGCGGCGGACGCAAAGCAGCCGCCCGGATGGGCGGCTGGCAGCGGGGAACTCCCCCAAAGGAAGAGGGGCCGACTCCCGTCGGCCCCTCGATGAAGCATCCTTCCAAAACTGACTTAGAACGCGACCTGAGCCTGGAGGCGAATCGTGTTCACCTTGGCGCGGTCACCAAAACCGTTAGCGGTCGTGGCACCATACGCACCGGCAGAGGTGATGGTGTCCTTGAAGGTGGCCATCTCGTAGCCGAGCTGGATCTTCGCATTCGTTCCGGCGACTTCCTTACCCAGAGCATTCACGGTGAAGAAGTAGTTCACACCGATGTAGTAGGAATCAGACTTGTTGAAGGTCGTGCCACCGAGGCCACCGACGCTCGCGAAGTCGCGCTCACCGTCGCCGATCTGCTGACCACGGAAATCAGAGTCGAGGTTGGTGTAGCGGAAGACGCCCTGCCAGTTCTGGCTGAAGTCGTAAGCAACCGTGATATCGTAACCCTTAGGGGTGTGGGCTTTGTTATTCGTGTTGGCGGAGTCCAAGTCTTGGCCGACCTTGGTGCTCATGTATTCTGCCAGGACGGTCCAGGCGAAGTACTGGGCCTGCACGAAGGGGTTGTACCCTTCGATCTTAGCGGATGCCGGAGCAATGGTGGTTCCATTGAAGTAGCTGGCCTTACCGTAGTTCACGCCAACAGCATACTTTTCGCTGTCGCTGATCTTATTATTCCAGACGACGTTGGCGTAGACGCCGAGATCGTTGTAACCCTTGAAGTTATTGAATCCCTGGGAGGAGTTGGTGACGGAAGCACCGTACTCGAGACCGTTGGTGTTGGTGACGCTATTGTAGTGGAGGCCCAGGTGGTGAGCGCCGAAACCAAGGCGACGACCATCAGAGCGGCCGGCGGCAGAGGTGCCGTTCTCCTGTTCGTTCCAGTAGCGATTGGTGATACCGCGCTCGACGGTGTAGAGCTTCGAGGAGGAAGCCTTGAAGAGCGAGGAGAGCGTGGACTCTTCATAACCCCAGGTCACCTTGCGGTAGCCGAAGTCGAAGGAGCCGTAGCTGCCGGCGAGGGAAACCATCGCGCGGTCGAGGCTATTGGCGGTATTGCCAGACATGTCGTAGACGACGTCACCGGAGATACCGGAACCGAGGTCAGCAAAGGTTTCGAGGTAGAGGCGGCGAATCAAGAAGGCGCTCTGAGCACGGGCACCGGTAAGCTGGGTCGCGGCCGTGTGGGCCGAACCGAGAGTCTCAGAGTAAGAGAAGTTCTCGTACTGGGTCTGGAAGTAGCCGGAGAAAGTCAGGCGGCTGGTGGTGTCTTCCTTAGCCCAGACGCGGCCAGCTCCAGAAGCGGTGCGCGCGGTGGCGGCCTCTTCTAGGGTCTTAGCGCGGTCTTCGGCGGTGATCACGCCCTTCTTCACAAGGAGGTCGAGCGTGGCTTTGTCTTGGGCGTACGCAGAAACCGACGTAATGGCGGCAGCTGCGATGAGCATGGACTTGAGGGTGCTATTCATAGGTGTTGGTGCGGTTATGCGACGGGACTATCTCATCCCAATGTTACAGGATGATGGCGAAGTGGTGAAGAAAGTGCCTTAAACCCGACACTTATAGACAGGAAACCGACTCAGAACAGCTGACTAAGACCCTGAAAAACATCCGGAAACCGTGGTATCCATGCCAATTCAGCCCGAATCCGGCCTGTAACGACGATTCGATTGGGCTGCGTCCTCCCGCCTTTGGCCATTCTCGGGCCGGCCGGAGCAGAGCCATCGAAGATTGGCGAGGCCTGCCCGAGCCGCGCGGAGATCCAGTTCGCGAGTTCCATCTTGGTCACCGGCACGCCATCGCCGACGTTGTAAACGTGCGCTCCGGCAGGACCACCGGTGATGGCGGCGAGTATCGAGGCGGCCGCGTCATCGCGGTGGAGATAGTTGATGAAATGATCCACCCGCCCGCCGATGATATTTTCGCCACGACGTAATTGATCCACGAGGTGATGTCGGCCAGGGCCGTACAAACCGCCGAAGCGCAGCACGCGGGCGTGCGAAAAGCCGGAAGTCATCACGGCCTCCTCACCCGCGAGAATCGCATCCGCCGTCGGGGCGCCGCCCACCGTGGAACCCTCATCGACGAGACCGCCGTCATCCTGACGATACACGCCCGTAGAGCTGGTGAAGATGAAACTCGAAGCACCGACGGAGTGCGCCCAGGCGAGCGACCGACGTACACCGACATCGTAGGCGAGCGCATAAGCTTCGGGCCCGCCGCCGCCAGTGCTCGCGGCATAGACCACGGCGTCGAAGCGCGGCGGCAGTGTCGACCAATCCCCCGTGAAAATATCGAAGGCCTCGGCCCGCAGCCCTTCGGCTCGCAGCCGATCACGCGATGCCTCAGAACGGACAACGCCGACGACTTGATGCCCGGAGCGCTCCGCCAGACGGGCGAACTCGGCCCCGACATAGCCGCACCCCAGCACCGCGATGGCCAAAGGCTTGCTCACGCGGGCAGAAAGGAAGCGACCCATTCGGCGGGCGTCGAGCCGGAGCGCGCTGAAAGCATCCGCAACAATTCGCCGGAGTCGGCCAACGCCTGCGCCCGCGGGGCGGGGGCTTCGACACACTCACGCAGGCGGGCAGCCAATGCAGTGGGCTCGCAAGCCGCCTGGAGATACTCGGGCCACGCCTGACGCTTCAGAAGAATGTTGGCGATACCCAGATGATCGACGCGGCCAGCGATCAGGCGGCGCCCGACCACCCAAGTCACGGGATTCGCCCGGTACACGACCGCCCCAGGGATACCGGCCAAGGCGACGGTGAGCGACATGGTCCCCGAGCTCACCAGCGCGGCGCAGCCCGCGGCGGGGCCTTCCGAGACCGGGCGTAGATCAATCCCCTTGGCGGCATCTCCGTACTCGGCCAGCAGTCGGTAAAGTTCGGCATGCACCTCGCCGCCGGTGTGCAGCACCAACGCGCGCCGCTTGGGATGATGCTTTCGAAATTCGGCAAAGGCCTCAACCAGCGCGGGGAAAATTTTGCGGACGGGCTTCGGGCGGCTCCCAGGCAGCAATAATACCGGCCCCGCAGAGTCATACTTCAAACCGTGCTGGTGCTCGGATTCAGCGAAGGGATGGCCGACGAAGCGGGTATCGAGTTTGGTGTCGGCATAACACTCGGGCTCAAAGGGGAAAATCGTGCCGACGCTATCAAGATCGCGCGCCATCGTAAAACGGCGCTTGGGCTTCCACGCCCAGAGCTGCGGGCTCACGTATTGGATCACCGCTGTCTCGCCGAAGCCCGCCCGGGAGAGGCCTGCCTTACGCAATTCGTTCGCGAGGCGGAGATTCAACCCGGGATAGTCGACCAGCATCACAACCTTAGGCTTCCACTTCAGCGTCCACGCAACCATGCGGGAGAAAAGACGCCGGTAGAATGGATAAGCCGCCAAGACCTCGACGATGCCGACCGCGGAGAAATCCGTCATGTCAAACAACAGCTGTGCCCCCGCGGCCCGCAAGTCAGGCCCCCCGAAGGCCGCGATGCGCAGACCCGGCCGGGCTTTTAAAAGATCGGCGACGACCTTGGCCGCGTGCTGATCGCCAGAGTGCTCCCCCGCCACCACAAGCACATCCACCTCCCCAGAGCGGGGACGATCGAAGGCCGATGGGATGGACGGGAAGGCGCTCATTTGCGCGCCATGCCTGCGCGGATTTGTTCGGTGATACGAATAGCCACTTCGAGCGCCGAGCGACCAAGCTCGCCGCTGACCTTCGGGCTCTTGCGATCACGCACGCAGGCCGTGAACGAGGCCAGCTCGATGGCGAGCGGCTCACCCTTCTCAATCGGAATCTCTTCCTTGGCGAAACCACCCTCGGCCGTCGGGTCGACACGCACGGTGTGCCCCTTTTGGCCCATGAAATCGATGGAAAGATAGCCTCCGGTCTGGAAGACGCGAATCTCGCGGTTCTTCTTCAGCGAGACACGACTGGAGCTAAGATTGGCCACGCAGCCGTTCTTGAAGGCGATGCGGGCGTTGGCGATGTCCTCGGTCTTGGTCACCACCGAGACGCCGACGGCGTCGATGCGCTCGACAGGTGAATTGGCCAGTTGCAGCACGATGCCGATGTCATGGATCATGAGATCCAGGACGACCCCGACCTCGGTGCCGCGCGGCGTAAAGGGTGCCAGGCGCTCGGCGGTGATATAGCGCGCGTCCGTCACGGCCTTCTCGAGATAGGACATGACCGGGTTGTAATGCTCGATATGTCCGACCTGCACGATGCGGTCTGCCTTGGCCGCGGCGCCCAGAATTTGGGCGGCCTCATCGAGGGTGACGCAGATGGGCTTCTCAATCAGAAGATGGACGCCTTTCTCCAGCAGCGGGAGGGCGACCGCGGCATGGTGATTGGTCGGCACGACGACGCTGACGGCATCGCAGCCGGCCGCCATCTCGTCGAGCGTGGCGAACCGGTGGCAGTTATGCTTGGCGCAAATCTCTGCCGCCCGAGCGTCATTCGGCTCAAAGATGCCGGCGAGTTCAGCCCCGGGGAGCGTGGAGTAGATGCGGGCGTGGTGCTGGCCGAGCGAACCCGTGCCGGCCACCCCGCAGCGGATGCGCGGTGCAGTCATGGGAACAGACTCCAACGGGCGTCCCGCGTCTTCAATCCGAAAACCCGCCCGCCTTGACCTCAAACGCCAGAGCGTCCTTGACCCGCTTGACGCGGACCAGGCTGCCTTCCGGGATCTCCCCGGCCAGCATGGCCTTGGCGAGCGAGGTCTCGACCTCGCGTTGCAGATAGCGACGAAGAGGACGGGCACCGTAGACGGGGTCGAAGCCGCGCTCAGCAATCAGCGCAAGGGCGGTCTTGTCGAAGTCGAGGCGGATACGCTTGGCGACCAGGCGCTCATTGAGCCCGCGGAGCATGATGCCCGCGATGGCCGCGACCTGGTCGGTGCCAAGGGGCTGGAACAGGGCGATGTCATCGATCCGATTCAGGAACTCCGGACGGAAATGGGCGCGAAGGTCGGTCATCACCGCCTCGCGCACGCTGTCGGTGAGTCCGAATCCGGCGTGCTCGGCGATATGCCGGCTGCCGATGTTCGAAGTCATGATGAAGATCGCCTGGCGGCAATCCACGGTGCGACCCTGAGAATCGGTCAGGCGGCCGTCGTCGAGCACTTGCAGCAAAATATTGAAGACTTCCGGGTGGGCCTTCTCGACCTCGTCGAGGAGCACCACCGCATAAGGATGACGGCGGAGTGCCTCGGTGAGCTGGCCGCCTTCTTCGTGACCGACGTAGCCGGGAGGCGCACCGACGAGGCGCGAGACGGCATGCTTCTCCATGTATTCCGACATATCGATGCGGATCATGGATTTCTCGTTGTCGAAGAGTTCGGTGGCGAGAGCCTTGGCGAGCTCGGTCTTGCCGACACCGGTGGGCCCGAGGAAGAGAAATGATCCGACGGGGCGACGCGGGTCCTGGACACCGGCGCGCGAGCGCTGCACGGCCTCGGCGACGACGCGCACGGCCTCATCCTGCCCCACGACGCGGGCCTTTAGGTTATCCGCAAGGCGCAGGATCTTCTGACGCTCACCCTCGAGCAGTTTGCTCACCGGCACACCCGTCCAGCGCGCGACGACTTCCGCAATTTCTTCCGGCGTGACTGTCTCGCGGAAAAGACCCGTGGCCGATTTCGCGGCACCTTCGAGCTTGGTGACTTCTTTCTCCAATTCAGGGATAGTCCCATAACGAAGTTTGGCGACCTCCTCGAGCTTGCCGGCCCGTTCAGCCTTAGTCATGTCGGACTTGGCTGTCTCAAGTTTCGCACGGACAGAGCGCACCTTGGTCACCGCCTCCTTGTCGGCCGTCCAGCGGGCGCGGAAGGCCGTCTGCTCCTCCCGGGCCGCGCCGAGTTCTTTCCGCAAGCCACCCAGGCGGGCCTTGGAGGCGTCATCTTTTTCGTTTTTAAGCGCCGACTCCTCGACCTCGAGCTGGAGCACGCGACGGTTCAGCGCATCGAGCTCCGAAGGCACGCTGTCGATTTCGGTGCGGATCTGCGCGCAGGCTTCGTCGATCAGATCGATGGCCTTGTCGGGCAGGAATCGCGCGGTGATGTAGCGGTCCGAAAGTGTGGCGGCCTCGACCAGGGCGGCGTCTTCGATGCGCACGCCATGGTGGACTTCGAAGCGTTCCTTCAGTCCGCGCAGGATGGACACCGTGTCCGGCACGCTGGGCGGGTCGACGAGCACCTGCTGGAAACGGCGTTCGAGCGCGGGATCCTTCTCCACGTGCTCGCGAAACTCCTTGAGCGTGGTGGCCCCGATGCAGTGCAGTTCGCCGCGAGCCAGCATGGGCTTGAGCAGGTTGGCCGCATCCATCGCGCCATCGGCCTTTCCGGCACCGACCAACGTGTGCATCTCGTCGATGAAGAGCAAGATGCCGCCTTCCGCGGACTTGATTTCGTTCAGCACGGCCTTGAGACGTTCCTCGAATTCGCCACGATACTTCGCACCGGCGATCAGCGCGCCCATATCGAGCGAGAATAGTACCTTATCCCGGAGACTCTCCGGCACGTCGCCGTTGACGATGCGCTGTGCGAGGCCTTCGACGACGGCGGTCTTACCCACCCCGGGCTCGCCGATCAGCACAGGGTTATTCTTGGTCCGGCGCGAAAGAATGCGGATGACCCGGCGGATTTCCTCATCGCGGCCGATGACCGGATCCATCTTGCCGGTGCGGGCCCGGGCGGTGAGGTCCTGGCCATACTTGGCGAGGGCTTCGTAAGTCGCCTCAGGATTCGCAGTCGTCACGCGCTGCGAGCCACGGATGGCCTGTAGGGCGGTCAGGATCGCCTTGCGATCAAAACCGGCGGCGGCGAAAGCGGGACGCAGCGAGGAACTATCTGTCAGCGCCAGCAGTACGTGCTCCGCGGAGACGAAATCATCTTTCATGCCCGCGGCCTCCTCTTTGGCCTTGAGCAACAGCTCGTGCGTCTCCGGAGAGAACGCCGGCTGGCCCGCCGACTGGGCGAGCTTGGGCAGGCGACTGAGCTGACCGGCCACGGCTGAGGCGAAAGCGGCCTCGTCCTTGCCCGCGTGGCGGAAGAGCGAGTCGACGACACCGCCCTCCTGATCGAGGAGCGCCTGCAGGATGTGCGCGGGCTCGAGCGAAGGATTCCGGCGCTGCATCGCTAGGCTCACGGCCTGTTGCAGGGCTTCCGTGGTCTTCTCTGTAAGGTTGCCGAAGGGAGTTGTCATGAGAACTTAAGTGCAATTTCCGTTCCAATCGAACGGGGTTGATTTCCGGCCAAATTCCACGGTCTCCGCCGAGCCGAAGGGACACCGCCGCGACAACGCGTCCCGCCCGCGACTTGTTGTCGCTCCCGCCGTCAACCTATAAAAAGCCGCCCGGGCTGAGTCCCTTGTTGCCGAAGCAACCCGGCTACGGATAGAAATTGCCTATGACGCACGATGCGGAGCTGGCGACCTTGGAGCGCCTCCTTGACGACCCTTCTCCGGTCGTCCGCCTAGCCGTGCTGACCAAGCTTAAGGCCGCCGGCATGCAGGGCGTTCTCTGGCTGGAAGAGATGTCGAAAGATCAGTCGCTGGCCATCCACGCCCATAATCTCCTCGTCGACCTGCGCACGCCGGAGGCGGCCGCCCAGGCCTTCCTCAACCAGGTCCGCGACGCCCACAGCGACCTCGAGGAAGCCTGCCTGCTCATGGAGCGCGTGACCAACCCGGCCCTGCGCAACGACGCCTACACACTCGAACTCGACCGACTCGCCGCCCGCACCCGCGAGCTCATGGCCGAACCGCTTGATCTTCGCGCGAAATGCCGCCTGCTCTGCCGCGTAATCTTCGGCGAAGAAGGCTATCGCGGCGCCCAGGAAAGCTTCGCTGTCCCTTCCTCCTCCCTGCTCTCCCAGGTCATCCACAGCAAGCGCGGCATCCCGATATCCCTTTGCCTCGTCTACCTGCTCGTCGCTCGCCGCCTCGGCCTGCCCGTCGAACCCGTCGGCCTGCCAGGCCGCTTCATGGTGGGTATCTTCCGCGGCCGCGAGCCGCTCTACATCGATTGCTATGAAGGCGGCGCGTTCCGCACACGCGCCGAAGTCCAGTTGCTGTTGCTCGACAACCAGCTCCCGGCCGATGAAGCCTTCCTGCAGCCCGTCTCGACGCATCAGACCCTCGCACGCTGCTGCCGCAACCTTGTATCGCAGTTCGAAGCCCAGGGTGACGACAAGAGCAGCCGGCTATTCCTCGGCTTCGTCCACGCCCTCGACCGGCACGATGAGCGCGCCTGAGACATTCACGCTCGGCTCGCTCCGTGCGGCCGCGTTCAACGGACCCCAGCTCGGCGTACTCGGTGATCCGATCGCCCATTCACTGAGCCCGGCCATGCATAACGCCGCACTCGATGCCCTGGTTGGCACTCAACCGCAGCTGAGCGGCTGGCGTTACCATCGCCTGCACATCAGCGCGGCGGAACTCCCCGAAGCACTCCGCCTGCTGCACGTAAAAAATTTCCGCGGTGTGAACCTCACCGTGCCGCACAAGATCGCCGCGCTCTCCCTCGCAAACACCCTTTCGCCCACGGCCCGTCGCGCCGAATCCGTCAACACGCTCGTGCGCACGGCAGAGGGATGGGAAGGTCACACCACCGACGGTCCGGGCTTCCTAGAAGCGCTGCGGGAACGCACTGGCCACGCCACGCAGGGGCGTGAAGTCATCCTCCTCGGCGCCGGCGGAGCGGCCCGCGCCGTCGCGGCAGCCTGCCTCGACGATGGTTGCGCAGCGCTGCGCATCTTCAATCGCGACGCCCATCGGGCCACGGAACTTTGCCACGCCCTGGCGGATCGGCGCGCAACGTCCGGCGGACTGGACACGATCACCGCCCCCTCGCCTGATGCGGTGATCGTCAATTGCACGGTGCTCGGCCTCAAGGCCGACGACCCATCGCCTATTACCGCAGACCTATTGCGATCCGGCCAGTTCGTCTTCGATACCACCTACGGGGCCCAACCTTCTCAGCTCCTCCGCGACGCAGCCGCCCGCGGACTCGGTCATTGCGACGGACGGACGATGTTGCGCTGGCAAGGAGCGCTCGCCTTCCGGCTCTGGACGGGCATCCTTCCTCCTGCCACCCCGATGCGCCTCGCCCTCGGCGAAGCCGCCCTCTGAATCCATGACCTTCGCCGATCTCCGGAACTTCGCCCACCTGCACCCCGGCCTCGCCGCCTTGAGCGCAGGCGCGTTCGGCGCGTGCGTCGGCAGTTTCCTCAACGTCTGCATCCACCGACTCCCCAAGGGGGAATCCATCGTGAAGCCCGGCTCTCATTGCACATGCGGTCAGCCCATTCCTTTCTGGTTGAACATCCCGCTCTTCGGCTGGCTCTTCCTGCGAGGACGCGCGAAGTGCTGCGGCGCCACGATCTCCGTGCGATATCCGCTCGTCGAACTGGCGACCGCCCTGCTCTTTGTCGCCGCCTGGTCATTCCTGCCTCCGGCGAAAGCCGTGGCCGCCTGCGTCTTCCTGCCGCTGCTCGTGCTGCTCGCCGGATGTGACCTCGATGACATGATGGTGCCCGATGCGCCTAACTTCGCGCTGGTCGGTACCGGCATCCTCTTCGCGATGCTCATCCCCTCCATGCTCGGGGAAACCGGGCATAGCATCGAAGCCGTGAACCGCTTCCGTGCGCTGATCGACAGCCTGCTGGGCGTCGCCGTCGGCACGGCGCTCATTTGGTGGATTCGGACCCTGGGGACCATCCTCGCCGGCCGCGAGGCCATGGGAGAAGCCGATATCATCCTCTGCGCTGGGATCGGGGCATATTGCGGCTGGCAAGGGGCGGTTTTCTGCCTCTTCGGCGGGTCGGTCGTCGGAGTTGTCACCGCCCTGCCATCTTGGATCATCTCGAAGATTAAGGGGGAAGAATACGAGGGAGTGGTGCCTTTTGTCCCCAGTCTGGCCGTCGCTGGGGCCGTCTGGTTCTTCCGTGGGCCGGAGTTAGTGCTGGCCTGGCGGACCTGGGCCGGTTCGTGAATCATTCTGGCTTGTCAGCCCCCTCCCCCGGCTCAATCATCATTACTCACCCCACTATGAAGCAGCTCGCCCTTGCTACCTTGATCGCATCCGCCGCCCTGGTTGGTTGCACCACCTACGACACCCCTAACCACGGTCGCAACGTCTCCCTTGAGCCCAGCCACAACTTCCTCGGCATCGTCAAGGTTGAGTCCGGCATCTATGCTCCGCAGGGCAACGCGGCTAATTCCTCTGAAATGAACCACGCCACGGTCGGTGCCAGCATGAGCGAGTTCTACGGCAACCGCACCCCCTCGGGTGACCGTATCACCCTCCTCTGGGGTGCCGTCACGCTGTTCGACTACTAGACCGCGAACTAGCCCTTGCAGAAGCCCCGAAATCGGGGCTTCTTCATTTACAGGCCATGAACGACTCCGGAAGCAACGTCGCCCGCCATCTGCGGCAAGCCGCCACGGAGCGACCTGATGACCTTGCCACGAAGTCGCCGCTTTCCGTCAGCCCGGAAGGCAAGGTCGTCCACGCCCTCTGCACCTTCCGCCAGCTCGACCGCGAGAGCGACGCGGCCGCCCGGATCTTTCACGCCGACGGCATCAGCGAAGGCTCCCGCGTGCTGCTCGCCGTCAAACCCGGACACGACCTGATCGTCGGGATGTTTGGCCTTCTCAAACTGGGCGCGGTGCCCGTCGCCATCGACCCAGGCATGGGGTGGTCGGCTTTTCTTTCATGTGTGCATCGCTCGCGCCCCGAGGCCATCGTCGGCCTCCGCCGCGCGACTATCCTCAGCCGGCTGCCACTGCCCGCCTTCGCCACACTGAAGCACCGCGTCACGGTCGGCGGATCCCGCTGGCGAGCCCTGTTGCAGCAATGTTTGGCCCACCCGCCTCGCCCGATGGTCAAACTCGCGCCCGACGCCCCGGCGGCGATTCTGTTCACATCCGGCTCCACGGGCGCACCTAAGGGCGTCAGCTACACGCACGGGATGTTCGACGCGCAGATTAATCTGATCCGCGACACCTACGGTATCCGACCCGGCGAGGTCGACATGCCGATGCTGCCTCTCTTTGCGTTGTTCAATCCGGCGCTCGGCATGACGACGGTGACGCCACTGCTCGACCCTTCCCACCCGCTGAACGCCGAAGCAGCGCCACTGATCGCCGCGCTCATCGCAGAAAAGGTCACCACGTCTTTCGGCTCACCCGCAATCTGGGGGAAAATCGCCGATGCCTGCGAGGCTCGCGGGCTGCGCCTGCCAGATTTGCGGCGCCTGTTGATCGCCGGCGCGCCCGTCTCGGGCGAACTGCTCGCCAAGCTCCGCGTGATCGCGCCGAACTGTGCCACCCACACGCCCTACGGGGCGACGGAATGCCTGCCGGCGACCACCATTTCCGCGGAAGAACTCCTGGGCGAAGCCCGCCAGCAAGCCCTCCGCGGCGAAGGCACCTGCGTCGGCCGGCCCGTCTCCGGCGTCGAGGTGCGCATCATCCGGGAGACCGACAGCCCGATCGCTTCGCTCGCCACCGCCCAAGCCTGCGCCCCGGGCGAAATCGGCGAGATTATCGTGACCGGGCCGAGCGTGACGCGCACATATGACGGCCTGCCCGCCGCCACCCTATTGGCAAAAATCAGCGACGGAGGCCGTGTCTGGCATCGCATGGGCGACTTGGGTCGAATCGACGCCGAGGGCCGGCTCTTCTTCCTGGGACGACGCATCGAAAAAATCCGCACGGCCGGCGGCGATCTGCCCACGGAATCCGTCGAACCTGCGTTCCGCACCCACCCACACGTCGGCCGCTGCGCCCTCGTGGCCATCGGCGATGCCCCGAACCAAATTGCTGTCCTGGTGGTCGAGCCCCGCCCGGGACACTTCCCGCAAAACTCCGGTGAGCGCGAAACTTTCGCCACCGCGCTCCGCGACGCCGCCAAAATCAATCCGCATGCAAGCACCGTGCAGGGCATCGTCTTCCAGCGCTCCCTGCCCGTCGACGTTCGTCACAATGCGAAAATCCATCGACTGCGGCTGAGCAAAGAGTGGTCCGGCCGCCTCAACCCCAAGTCTTTCCGGCAGCCATGAGCACGCCGACGGTCCTCATCACTGGCGGCGCCGGCTTCCTCGGCCAGGCCGTCGTGCGACGCTGCCTCGCCCGCGGCTACCGCGTCCGCGTGCTGGGGCGAACGCCGATCGCCAGCGAACTCGCCAGCCAGGTGGACTTCGTCCGCGGAGACATCGCGGACCGCGCGATCGTCGAGGTCGCGGTCAAAGGCTGTGACTTCGTCTTCCATGTGGCGGCCAAGGCCGGCGTCTGGGGGTCGGGCGAAGAATACCTTCGTGTCAATATCGACGGTACGAAGAACGTCGTCGAAGCCTGCAAAGCCCACGGCATCCGTGCCTTGGTGCACACGAGCACCCCGAGCGTCGTCTTCAACGGCGAGGCTTTCCGTGGCGCAGATGAATCCCTGCCCTACGGCGACAACTGGCTCTGTGCCTACGCCGAGACTAAGGCGGCCGCCGAAGCACTTGCGCTGAAGGCGGCTTCGCAACTGCTCAAGGTCTGCGCCCTTCGCCCGCACCTCATCTGGGGGCCGGGCGACAACCATCTCTTCCCGCGCGTCCTCGCCCGCGCCCGCGCCGGCAAGCTACGCATCGTCGGCGACGGCCTGAACCAGGTCGACGTCACGCATGTCGACACCGCGGCCGACGCTCATCTCGGTGCGCTCGACGCACTCCTGGCTGGTCGCGCCAACGGCAAGGCCTACTTCCTCTCGCAAGGCGAACCGGTGAAGCTCTGGGAGTTCATCAACCGCCTGCTCGTCGGCGCCGGTGAAAAGCCCGTCACGCTTCGCATCAGCCAGCGATCCGCTTACTGGCTCGGCGCGCTGCTCGAAGGCGTCTGGACGCTCTTCCGCCTCAAGGGCGAGCCACCCATGACCCGCTTCGTCGCCATCGAGCTGGCTAAGGACCATTGGTTCGATGTCTCCGCCGCCCGTCGTGATCTCGGCCTCAAGCCTGCTGTCGAAACCTGGACCGAACTCGACCGTCTGGCCGCAACCCTGCGCACGAAGTAACGCCGACGCTTGCGCAGGACCGTTTTCAGCTCATCCCTTTTCCCATGCCTGCCGACGGACTCCAGCCCGACAAGACCTTCGTCGTCACGATGAAGACCTGGTTCGACCAGACCGACGGCCTCGGCATCCTGCATCATTCGCATTATGTGCTACTGATGGAGCGCGCTCAAAAGGCGATGTTTGTAGCCACCATGGGTAAGGACACCTTGGACCCGGCCGTCGCGCCCGATGTCTACGTGGTCGTCCGCGATATCGAGCTGCATTACCATGCGCCGATCCGCCCGGAATGCGAAGTGAAGCTCGTCCTGAGCGTATGCAAGGTCCGTGCCGCCGGCCTGACGATCCATTTCGAATTCCGCAGCGCCGACTTCTCGGTCCTGCACGCCAAGGCCAGTCGCACCGTCTGCCGCATGGACGACACCACGCATCAGCCCGCGGAGTGGAGCGAAGACTTCCGCGCGAAGCATGAAGCGTTGTTGAAGTAAGAATCGAGGACTGAGTCGAGTTCAGATGACAGAGGTCTGAATCGATAAAGACCGACGATGCAGGCGAACGTCGTCCGCAGTCTTATATTTTCATCCCATCATCGATTCAGCCATCCGTCATCTGCCCTCCATTCAGTCCTCTACTTCTTCGCTAGCGCAGCGCAAATCCGGCACGTCTTGCCGTCGCAGCCACGGGCGGTGCAGTGTTCACGGCCGTAGAAGATGATGCGGAGGTGAAGTTTATTCCAGGCGTCCTCCGGAAAGACCTTCTTCAAATCTCGTTCCACTTGCTCGACGGATTTTCCGACGCTTAACTTCCAGCGCTTGGCCAAACGGTGGATATGCGTGTCCACCGGAAAGGCAGGCACGCCGAAGGCCTGCGCCATGACGACCGAGGCGGTCTTATGACCCACGCCCGGCAGTTCCTCGAGCTCCTCAAACGTCCGGGGTACCTGGCCCCCGTGCTTGGCCATGAGCATCTTGCCCAGCCCGACCAGGGCTTTGGATTTTTGCGGAGCCAACCCCAGCTGACGGATCAGCTGCAGCACGCGGGGCTCGGTCATCGCGGCCATCCGGGCGGCCGACCCCGCCTCGGCGAACAGCGCCGGAGTGATCTCATTGACCTTCTTGTCGGTACACTGGGCCGAAAGGACCACCGCCACCAGCAGCGTGAACGCATCCGTGTGATCCAAGGGAATCGGCGTCGCCGGATAGAGCTTCGCCAGCTCCCTTCCGATGTAGTCGGCTCGCTCCCGCTTGGTCATGGACCGACGATGGGAGGCGACCCCAAGGTTGGCAACGCACCTTGTCCCGACGACTTATTCACAGCCACCCGAATGGGTTGCCAAACCTTATGCCGAAACCGTGATTCTCTAATACCCCCACCCTCGCTTGGTGGGCGGTTGCGGGACCTCTTTCCTGCTTCAAAAACCTTTCCCATCTCCATGGCCCAACTGCCCTTCGACCCTTCCAAAATCTCGCGCGAACTCGCTCGCCACTATATCCCAGCCAGCGAGGCGGATCTTCGCACGATGTTCGCCACCATCGGAGCCAAGGATTTCCCCGAACTGTACGCGCACATCTCCGCCGACGTGAAATTCGCGGGTCCGCAGGATCTCCCCGACGAACTGGAATATCAGGCGCTCGCAGACCGCATGGACGCGCTGGCGAAAAAGAATTCAGTGAAGACCCCTTTCCTCGGCGACGGACTGCAGGTCTACCGGACCCACGAAATCGTCGGGCATGTCTGTTCGATTCGCAATCTGACGACTTCGTATACGCCCTATCAGCCCGAGCGCTCCCAGGGCACGCTCATCACCCACTGGATCTATCAATCGACCCTCGCCCAGCTCACGGGCTTCGAGGCCGTGAACTCGTCGCTCTATGACCGCGCGAGCGCCCTGTTTGAAGCCGCTGTCTGCGCGGTGCGCATGGGCGACGCCGAAGCCAACACGGTGCTCGTCGGCGCCAACCTGCTGCCCTGCGACCTTGCGGTGCTCCGCACGCACGTCGCCGACACTTCCGTCAAACTCGAGTTCCTCGCCCCCGACGAAGACACTGGCCGCCTAACCGCCGCTGGTATCGCCACCGCCGCCGCACGCCTCGGCAAGCAACTTGCCGGCGTTATCTTCCCGCAAGTCAATGCGCTCGGCCTACTGGAAGACATCGACGCCCTCACGGACGCATGCGCTGATGCTGGCGTGAAATCCATCGCCGTCATCGACCCGATGCTCCTCGCCACGGGCGGCCTCAAGGCCCCGGCGCAGTACGGCCGCCAAGGAGCCGACATCCTTGTCGGCGAAGGCCAGCACCTTGCGATCGGCGCCAACTTTGGCGGCCCCGGCCTCGGCATCTTCGCCGTCCGCCACAACGCCGAGAAGAAGAACGAAGTCCGCGAAACTCCGGGTCGTTTCGTCGGCAAAGCGAAGGATAACGCCGGCCGCGATTGCATCGTGATGGTGATGTCCACCCGCGAACAGCACATCCGCAAGGACAAGGCTACCTCGAACATCTGCTCCAATCAGGCCTTCATCGCCACCATCGCTGGCGCAGCGATTCTCGCCCGCGGCGAAGCTGGCATGGCCGCCAGCTGCGTCACCGGACGCGATCTGGCCCATCGCGCCGCCACCAAGCTACACAACATCCAGGGCCTCAAGGTCTGCTACGCTAACCAAGCATTCTGGAATGAGTTCAGCCTGATGCTCCCTGAGCCCGCCGCCGCGGTCATCGCCAAGGGCCGCACGGCCGGCCTGCATGTGGGCGTCGACATCACGGGCCGGACGCCCTGCAATTGCTCGCTGCTCAAGATCTCCTTCAGCGACCTGCAGTCTACAGAAGACACCGATAAGCTCGTGGCGTTCTTTGAAGGCCTCTACGGGAAGTCTGCCGGCTCGAAGACCCTCGCCGAAATCCCGGCCGCCCTACTCCGCCAAGGCGCGGTCGGCCTGCCCTCCTTCCCGCTCGCCGAACTGAAGGCCTACTACTCGAAGCTCGGCGAACTGAACGTCTCGCCCGACACCGGCTGCTTCCCGCTCGGCTCGTGCACGATGAAGTATAACCCGCACATCAATGACTGGGCGGCCGGCCTGCCGGGCTTCACGGCACTCCACCCGCAGGCCCCGATCGAGGATGCACAGGGTTCGCTCGAACTCCTCTGGCAGACGCAGGAGTGGTTCCGCAAGATCACCGGCCTCGCCGGCCTGACCACCCAGCCCGTCGCCGGCGCCCAAGGTGAACTCGTCGGTCTCAAACTCTTTCAGGCCTACCACCGCCACCACGGCCAGCACCGTGACATCATCCTAATCCCGTCGACGGCCCACGGCACGAACTTCGCCACGGCGACCACCGCGGGCTACGCCACCAAACGCAACCCAGATGGCTCGCCCTCGGGCATCGTTATCCTGAAATCTGCCCCTGATGGGCGCGTCGATCAAACCGACTTCGCTGCGAAGATCACCGAATTCGGACCGCGAATCGCCGGCATGATGGTGACCAATCCCAATACCTCGGGCGTCTTTGAAACCGACTTCCAGAAGATGGCCGCTGAGATCCATCGGATCGGCGGCCTTGTCTACATGGACGGCGCCAACATGAACGCCATCGCGGGCTGGGTGGACCTCGGCGCCCTCGGCGTGGACGCGGTCCATAACAACCTGCACAAGACCTGGACCGTCCCCCATGGCGGCGGCGGCCCCGGCGACGGCATCGTGGCCGTCTCGGAACGCCTGGTCGACTTCCTTCCCGGATTCCAGATCGCCAAGCAGGGCGACACCTACGTGCCGATCAAGCCGAAGCACAGCATCGGCTCCTTCCACCGCCACTGGGGCAACTTCGCCCACAAGGTACGCGTCTACACCTACCTCCAACGCCTCGGCAAGGAAGGCGTGCGCCGGATGGCCGCGATGTCGGTCCTCTCCAGCCGCTACCTTTTCTCGAAGCTCGGCAAGTCCTTCCCGTCGCTCCCCGCGGCGGCCGACGGCGTGCCGCGCATGCACGAGTTCATCCTCACGCTCACGGAAGAAGACTTCAAGCGCATCGAGGCCGCCGGCATTCCCCGCGCGGGCATCATCGCCCGCGTCGGCAAGCTGTTCCTCGACTTCGGCTTCCACGCCCCGACCGTCGCCTTCCCCGAGGTCTTCGGCCTGATGATCGAGCCGACCGAGTCCTACACGAAGGACGAGCTCGATCGCTTCGCCGAAGTCGTGCTGGCCATCGGCGACCTCATCCGCACCAACCCGGAAGTCCTGAAGTCCACCCCGCGGTTCACGCCGGTGGACCGCGTCGACGAAGTCGCCGCCAACCGCAATCTGGTGCTCAGCGAACGCCTCACGGCGCTGCCGCTGATCAACGAGAACCGCCTCTCTCCCGTCCTGCTCAACGCGATGCCCGTCGCGGAGATCAAGCAGCGCGTGCTGGCGACGGTCTGATCAGGCTTTAGGCAGACGGACGACGAAGACGGTGCCCTGGCCGACCTCGCTGGTCACGGCAATGGTGCCCCCGTGGGCTTCGACGGTCTGCTTGACGATCGCGAGGCCGAGGCCGGCGCCGCCGGTATGGCGGGAGCGCGAGGCGTCGACCCGACGGAAGCGCTCGAAGATATGCTCCAGGTTCTCGGGGGCGATGCCGCGACCGTCGTCGGCCACGCGTAGCTCCGAGAAGCCGTCGGCGACACCGGTCGTCACGGTCACGGTGACGCCGGCATCGTTGTGCAGGATGGCGTTGATGGAGAGGTTAAGGATCACCCGTCCCAGGCGACCGGCGTCGCCGATGACAGGAGCACCCTCGAGCTGCGCGACCAGCTTGGCGCCATGCTCGCGGGCCACGCGGCCAAGCAAGGCGACGGATTCGTCGGCCAGGTCAGCGAGGTCGCATGGGTCCTGCGCCACCGGCCTGCCGGCATCGCCCTGCGCGAGCTCGAGCAAGGCGTCGGAGATGGACTTCATGCGGAGGGCCGACTGCTTGATGGTCTCGAGCGTGGCGCGGTACTCCTCGGGCGACCGCTCCTGGCGCAAGGCGCCTTGGCTGTCGGAAAGGATGACGG
>SESF01007205.1_pt1 | contig 19325 bp, 20 predicted proteins | sample 3171521 | NCBI WGS metagenome assembly SESF01 (sample SAMN10866945, study PRJNA518727) | freshwater metagenome | biome: subpolar coniferous forest; feature: holomictic lake; material: water; isolation source: holomictic Lake 227, 6 m and 8 m depth | place: Canada: near Kenora, Ontario | collected...
GCTTCAAAGAAAAGGCGGGGGAGGGCTGTATCTGTTTAGTACGCTTTTGCAAACACAACCTTGCGTGCAGCCGATTGCCCTGAGTAGATGCAGGTGCCGGGTTGGTCAATGCGGTATTGTGCAATATAGTCAGCCTCTTCGGGGAGCACCCTGATGGTCGCTTTGGTTTCCGCCTTTATTTTTGCTTCAGTTTCAGCCGTGCCGTCCCAATGGGCGATCACAAATCCTTTTTCAACTGCCACCTTGAACTCTTCATAACTTTGCACCTCAAAGGTGTGGTCAGTTCGGAACTGGAGCGCACGGTCGAACATGCTTTCCTGGATGGTGTTCAGGATTTCGCTGATTTGATCCGGCAGAGTTTCGTCGAGCGTCAGCTCGGTTTTTTCGAGTGTGTCGCGTCGTGCGGCAATGCAGATGCCGTTTTGGATATCGCGTGGCCCGAGTTCGATACGGATGGGAATGCCCTGCAGCTCATATTCGGCGAATTTCCATCCGGGGGAGTTTTGTTCGCTGCTGTCAACAAAGGCTGATACTCCGTGTTTGTTCAGTTCCTGGGCAACGGCGTTGGCCCGTTCTATGACAGCCGCCTTGTCGCCCCTGAGAATGGGGATGATGACCACCTGGCGTGTGGCAAGTTTTGGCGGCAGCACCAGGCCGCGATCGTCGGAGTGGGCCATGATCAAGGCACCAATCAGCCTTGTCGAGACGCCCCAACTGGTTGCCCAGACGTAGTCGAGCTTGCCCTCTTTGGTCTGGAACTGGCAGTCGAAGGCTTTTGCAAAATTCTGCCCAAGATTGTGGGAGGTTCCGGCCTGAAGCGCTTTGCTATCCTGCATCATCGCTTCAATGCACCAGGTATCGACCGCACCGGCAAATTTTTCGTTGTCGGTTTTTTTGCCCATGATGACCGGCATGGCCATATACTCTTCGGCAAAGGTTTTGTAGACATTGATCATGCGCAGCACCTCCTCCTGCGACTCCTCCGGGTTGGCATGGGCGGTATGGCCCTCCTGCCAGAGAAACTCGGTGGTTCTCAGGAAGAGACGGGTTCTCATCTCCCAGCGTACCACATTGGCCCACTGGTTGATCAGAATCGGCAGGTCGCGGTAGGACTGGATCCATTTTTTATAGGAAGACCAGATGATGGTCTCCGATGTTGGGCGTATATAGAGCTTTTCGGCCAGCTCTTCGCCACCTCCGTGGGTGACGACGGCGCATTCAGGGGCAAACCCTTCGATGTGTTCGGCCTCTTTTGCGATGAAGCTTTCAGGGATAAAGAGCGGGAAGTAGGCGTTGACATGGCCGGTCTCCTTGAACATGCGGTCGAGCGCGGCCTGCATTTTTTCCCATATTGCATAGCCGTTGGGCCGGATGACCATACATCCCCTCACATCGGCATAGTCGGCCAGTTTTGCTGAGCGTACAAGGTCAATATACCACTGGGAATAGTCCTCGCTTCTCGAAGTGATTTTATCTGCCACGATTTTGTTTTAAGGGTTTGTTACTGAAGAGTCAGAATACTGTGAAAAAATATACAACCTGCTAATCAAACTTTTTCATCTTTTCCATAAGGTTTTTCAGATGCGCTTTCTCCTGTGCTCCGAGGGGTTTCTGGTTGTCGGCCACTTCCCTGTATCCTGCGGGTAGTGTGAATTGGGAGGCAGGAACCGTTTTTGGCCAGAGTTGAACAACTTCCATCGTGTATCTTCCGTTATCGTTATATTGCACGATCTTGACGGGGAATCCATCAACGCCTTGGGTGCTGAGCTTTTTGGCCAGTTGTGTGTTGGAGAGTCGCGGGTTTTGTGATTGCAGGATTCGGAAGGTCGAAAAATTGCCAAGGTCGCCGGTCACCCAGAGTTCAAGTTTTTCGGTGGTGCTGGTGAGCATGATGTGCTGGCAACGATATCCTTTTATGGTTGCTCCTCCGAGCTTTGCAAGGGTGTAGTTGTTGTCGAAATCGAGCAGCATTGCATTTTCGGCGGCGGTTTTCAAATTGACGAAACTATAGCTTTTTGTCTTGTGATTGATGATACAGGCCTGGTCAGGCTGGGAGGCTTTTGTGAGCACTGTAGTTTTGAGTGGCTCAGGGATTTTGCTCATTTGCATGACCATATCCATGCGTTGCGCCGTTGCTCCAAACGAGTAGGTGACCTTGGCTGAGCCATTTGGCATGGTGAGTCTCATATCCATGATGCCGGTAAATTTTGAAGCGGCTGATGCGGGAGTGCCTTGAGCGGCAAAAAGCAGCAGGAGGAGTGCAAGAAGAGTTTTTTTCATCGTGTCGGTGACTTGGTTAACGGGCGTTCTGATTGTTTGTTGTGCAGGGTACAGGTTCTCGATGGTGATGGATAATGTACTCTTTGTAATGGCGAGGTGAACGGATTTTTTTTAAGAATGTTTAGTTTGACGGGGTGTGATGGAAGGGGTGAAAGAGTGGGAGGTCGTTGAACTCCTCAAAACAACGACTGATTATTTTACGGCGAAAAAGGTTGATGAGGCGCGCATCAGTGCGGAGCTGCTCTTGGGTCACGTGCTCAGCAAGAGCCGCCTTGAACTCTATTTGCAGCATAACAGACCGGTCTATCGCGATGAGCTTGACCGCTTTCGGGCACTCTGCAGCCAGCGGATTGAAGGACGTCCGGTGCAATATCTTATCGGAGAGCAATACTTTTACGGGTTGCGTTTTTTTGTTGATGAGCGGGTACTGATTCCTCGTCCTGAAACTGAATTGCTTGTAGAGCATGTGCTTCATTCTCTCGGTATGACAGGGCGTGGGGGGATGCGGAAGGCGAAAATTCTCGACATTGGCACCGGAAGCGGTTGCATTGCCCTGACGCTGGCGAAGCTCTGCCCTGAGTTGCGAGTGACCGCCGTTGATTGCTCTCCTGGTGCCCTTGAGGTTGCGAGCATTAACGCTGCAACGCTTGGTGTGGAGTCGCAGGTAGAGTTCATTCAGGGCGATATGTTCGATGAGCATTTTGCCGCAAAACTGCATGAGGCGGCCTATGATGTGATTGTCTCCAATCCTCCCTATATTCCTGCGCTCGAATGGGAGACTCTTCAGAGGGAGGTGAAGCAGTATGAACCAAAAATTGCGCTGATCACTCCTGAGGGTCTGGAGTGTTACCGGGCGATTGTCGCACAGGCAGTAACACTCCTTATGCCGGGCGGAAGGCTCTCTTTTGAACTTCATGCCGATGCTGCCGCTGCAGTGCGGGAGCTGATGGAAGAGTATGGTTTTTGCGGCATCAGCGTTGCAAAGGATTATTCCGGTCACGACCGGATTATTTCAGGTACTTTTTGTTGAAAAAAGAGGGTCACACTCTTTTTTTCGTGAAAAGAGAGTTGCGGCACTATATTATAGCTTTTTCTCCAGGAATGATGATGTAGAGGGAGAGGGTGGAGATCATTTTTTTTAAATTGTAATTGCTATGGCTCTACGTTGATGGATTTTCGTGATCTTACTGTAAGGGAGCGACAGGTTCTTGGTATCATTATCCAGGCTTATGTTGTGACGGCTGCTCCTGTTGGCTCTAGGTATATTGCCCAAAATTACAATCTTGGCTTTTCGGATGCCACGATACGCAATGTCATGGCCGAACTTGAGAGTGAGGGCTATATCAGCCAGCCGCATACCTCTGCGGGAAGAATTCCGACCGACAAGGGGTATCGCTACTATGTTGATCTTATCATGACCTTTCAGTCGCTCGACGAGCAGGAGAAAAAGCGGATAGAGGAGCATGTCGGTGACATCAGCATCGACCGAAAAGGCACCTCTTCCGATGTTCTGCTCTCGGCAGTGAAGGTGCTTGGAACAATTTCAAGGCAGTTGAGTGTTGTCTTGTCACCGACGCTTTCAAATGCTATTTTTGAGAAGCTCGACATGGTGCTCTTGAGCTCGACCAGAATGATGGTCATTCTCTCCATCCAGTCGCTCTTTGTCAAGACCATTGTCATGGAGCTCGACCTTGAGGTCTCCCGTCAGACGGTTGACGGGGTGGTCGATATGCTTAACGAGCGCTTGTCGGGGCTGACACTTGCCGAAATTCGCCGCTCGATTACAAGGCGTCTTTCTGGTTGCAGTTGCGACAGTGGCCTGAAAAATCTTATTGTGCGCTCTGCCGGGACCCTGTTTGACGAGTCGCCCATTTTTGAGCGGCTTTACATCTCAGGTACCGAATATATTGTGGAGCAGCCAGAATTCAAGCAGCCCGACAAGGTTCGCGAGCTGATCACCATGATTGAAGACAAGTTCAGCATGGCCAAGCTTGTTGAAAACAGCGGCCCGTCGCGCATGGATATCACTATCAGTATTGGAAAGGAGAATTGTGAACGGCAAGCCGAAGAGCTGACCATTGTTTCAGCACCCTACTATGTTGGGAATATGGTTGGAAAACTGGGGATTCTCGGGCCAAAAAGGATGGATTATGAACATGCCGTTCGCGTGCTCAATTATATGGCCGACAGCCTTTCTGCAACCCTGTCGGGCACAAATTAAAAAAGTAACGTAATTTTAATGACAAAGAGAGCAATGGACCAGCAAGAGAACCATAAAGAGTCTCCAGAGGAGATGCCGGAAAGCGGTGAGTTTCAGGGCGATGTATTCAGTACAGCGGAGTGGTCGCAGGGGCAATCAGCACCGCCGCCTGACTCTGCGGCAATCAGAATAACCGAGCTCGAGAGTGAGCTGAACCGGCAAAAAGAGCAGGTTGGCAAGTATCGCGATGAATTGTTGCGCAAGGCGGCAGAGTTTGAGAATTTCCGCAAGCAGAAGGAGCGCGAGGCAATGATGGCCTCATCGAGGGCACTTGAGCATGTTATCAGGGGGCTGCTTCCGGTTGTTGATGATGTCAAACGTATCCTTGCCAACGCTCCGCAGGATTCTGAACGGGCAGGTGAGGCGCGTCCCTATATTGAGGGTGTGGAGATGGTCAAAAAAAATCTGGAAAAGTGGCTTGCCGAAAAGGGAGTCAAGGCAATAGAGTCGAAGGGGATGAAGCTTGATGTGAATTTTCATGAAGCCATCTCCCAGGTCGATCACCCCGAAGCAGAGCCGGAGATGATTATTGAAGAGTACCAGACGGGCTATCTTCTGGGAGAGAAGGTGATCCGCCATGCGAAGGTCATCGTTGCCCGGTAGCGGTTCTTTTATTACAATGAACGATATACAAGTAAATTTGCAGCTCCTATTATGAAGAAAGAATATTACGAGGTGCTTGGTGTGGGCCGGACGGCTACCAAGGACGAGATAAAAAAGGCATACCGCAAGCTCGCCTTGCAGTTTCACCCCGACAAGAATCCCGACAACAAGGATGCAGAGGATCACTTCAAGGATGTGAACGAAGCATACGAAGTGTTGAGTAACGACGACAAACGACGCCGTTACGATCAGTTCGGCCATGCTGGTGTTGGATCTTCTGCCGCTTCGGGTGGCGGGCAGCAGGGTGGTGGTGCCGATTTAAACGATATTTTCAGCGCCTTCAACGATATGTTCAGTGGCCGCAACAGGGGAGGAGGAGGCTCTCCCTTCGGCTTTGAAGAGGCATTTGGTGGAGGCGGCAGAAGACGCGCTTCGGCGGGTATTCCGGGCACCGATCTGAAAATCCGTCTCAAGTTGACCCTTGAGGAGATTGCCAAAGGTGTTGAAAAGACGCTCAAGATCAAACGGCAGGTTACCTGCAAAGAGTGTAATGGCAGCGGTTCCAAGTCGGGGGCAACCGAGAATTGCCAGACCTGCCACGGCAGTGGAGAGGTTCGGCAGGTCTCAAAGACGATGTTCGGTCAGTTTGTCAATGTTGCCGCCTGTCCGACATGCGGCGGTGAAGGACGCATGATCAAGGATCGCTGCACCGCCTGCTACGGTGAAGGCATAAAGCTTGGTGAAGTGACCGTCAAGGTTGCCGTTCCGTCAGGAGTGGAAAACGGCAATTATCTTACCCTGCGCGGTCAGGGCAACGCGGGGCCAAGGGGCGGTGCTGCCGGTAACCTGATTGTGGTGATTGAAGAGATTCCGCACGAACTCTTTTCTCGCAACGGCGACGATGTCATTTATAACCTTGCCGTCAGTTTTCCCGACCTTGTGCTCGGCACAAAGGTTGATGTTCCTACGCTTGACGGAGCGGTCAAGCTCACGATTCCTCCCTCGACGCAGCCGGAGACCATGCTTCGCATAGCAGGCCAGGGAATCGGGCATTTGAGAGGATCGTCAAGGGGTGACCAGTATGTGAAAGTGAACGTCTTTGTCCCGAAAGATCTTTCACATCAGGACAAGGAACTTCTGAAAGAGATGAAAAAATCGGCCGGAATTTCACCATCGGCCCATAACGACAAGAATGCCAAAGGTTTTTTTGAAAAAGCCCGTGATATCTTTAGTTAAGAGCCCCTCCCTTTTGAGGGCAGGACAAAAAAAAGGCCGGGTAAACAACCCCGGCCTTTTTTTATGATGGAGAATTGCTTTTTATATCAGTTCAGCAAAGAATTGACCAGCTCCTCAAGCTCAGGCTCATTTTCAACATAGCTCCTTTCTGCATCAGGATTTGAAATCACATCAACAATATTGCGAACAACATTCTTGTTAAATGCTGTAGGCATAAGGTGATCGCGAGTCGGTTCAATGGAGTAGGCAATTGAGGTCGCAACGGCCATTTTGATTTCTGGAGTCACTTTTTTAATGCCGCTTGTAAACAATCCCCTGAAAAGACCCGGGAACACAAGGGCATTATTCACCTGGTTGGGTAGATCCGAGCGACCCGTTCCAACAACACTTGCACCAGCCTTGTAGGCAAGGTCAGGCATGATTTCCGGTTCTGGATTGGCCATGGCAAAGATGAACGGTGAAGGGTTCATTCCCTGAACCATTTCAGGAGTGACGATGTTGCCAATCGAAACGCCGACAAAAACATCCATACCAACCATCGTACTCTGCAGATCGCCACTATGTTTTGCCTTGTTGCTGATTGCAGCAATTCCCTCCTTGATTGAGTTCATGCCCGGACGACCTTCGTAGATAGCGCCCTGCGTATCAACCAGCACAACATCCTTCACTTTTGCATGAATGAGAAGCCTTGCAATGGCAATACCGGCAGCTCCGGCACCATTGATGATCACAGAAAGATCCTTGATATCGCGTCCCGTCACGCGGCAGGCATTGATGATCGCCGCCAGAGTGACGATGGCCGTACCATCCTGGTCGTCATGAAAAACCGGAATGGAAAGCTCTTCCTCAAGGCGTTCAAAAATTTCGAAACATCTTGGTGCTGAAATATCCTCAAGATTGATACCAGCAAAACTTGGCTCAATCATCTTGCAAAATTTGATGATCTCTTCAACATCGGTAGAGTTGATGCAAAGCGGGATGGCATCAATACCCGCAAACTCCTTGAAAATAATAGCTTTGCCTTCCATAACCGGCATTGCAGCCTCTGGGCCAAGGTCACCAAGACCCAAAATGGCGGTACCATCAGAGACAATAGCAACCTGGTTGGCCCGGTTGGTCAGGGTATAGGATTTCTGTTTGTCGATACCAATCTCTGTGCAGACAGCGGCCACTCCCGGGGTATAGGCCAGAGAGAGATCCTCTTTTGTTGTAATGCTGACTTTCGAGCGGATTTCGATCTTGCCGCGTGAACGAAGATGTAACTCTATTGATTGTTTTGAATAATCCATATGCTGTAATTGATTCCCTGTCATGATTTGTCATGATGATATAAAATTAGCTTGTCGTACTGGGTGTGCCGATGAATGTAGGGAAGCATTCGAGAGAAAGGGCTACAGGAGGACAAGGTGATTGTAAAACGAATGAAGATAGTCTTTTTTACTCTAACATCCTTTTTTTTTATTATTTGCTGTGTTCATTCGTTTGCCTGACGCTCGACCTGTTCAGGCAAGGCGGTTTTCATTGCTACTTTCACAGCCCCCTTCGTAGCAAATTTTCCTGCCGTTGGAGGCTGGGTTTCTGTGCATCTCTTGCAAATCGCATAAAGCGTTACAACGACTGGTACGCCTTGTTCAGCCCGTCAACATAGCCGGCGATGGCGTTCTGGTCGGAGAGCTGATCAGGGGAAAAAATCTTTTCGGCGATAATGGTGCTGCCGATGAGGTTGAGTTTCAGTTGTGGCAGGTAGAGCAGGTTTGCCATCAGTTCAGGGCTGCCGCAGGTGAGAAAGAGTGCAATTTTTTTGCCCTGGAGGCAGCTTTTAAGGTTGCTTTGGAGTAGTGCGCCAAGCAGTTCAGATGCTACAAGGAGATAGTAAATGGGGGCTCCCATAATGACAACGTCAAAATCCTTGACGAAGCTGTAGTCGCCGGTTGCCTTACATTTTGCTTTTTCAACGTAAGCTCCTGTTTCGGCAAGTTTTCGTCCGATCGAGTCGATAAGCTGTTCGGTTGATCCGCCAGAGGTTTTGCTGTCGAAGAGGATGATGGCTTTCATGGGCGTAGTGGCAGTATGTGTCATGACAAAAAGGGATGGTTTCGGTTGAGCACAGAACTGGAATTATCTGGAGAGTAATTAACAAGTCAAAGTACAAAAAAAAGCGCCCCGTGAAGAGCGCCTTTTTTTATAATCATCGTTTTCGAGAGTGCTGTTTAGACAAACTTCGAGTAGATGTCGAGAAGATCGGTTACTCTGGTTGAGTAGCCAAGCTCGTTATCGTACCAGCCGACTACCTTGACGAGGTTGCCTGAGCTCATGGTGAGCAGTGAATCGAAGACACAGGAGTGCGAGTTGCCGACGATGTCCTGTGAAACAATCGGATCTTCACAGTATTCCATGAATCCTTTCATTGGGCCGTCTGCAGCAATTTTCATGGCAGCGTTGATCTCTGCCTTGGTTGCCGGTTTTTTGAGGATAGCGGTAACGTCGGTAACGGAACCGTCTGGTACTGGCACTCTCATGGCGAAACCGTCAAGGCGGCCAATCAGTTCAGGAATAACTTCGCCAATAGCCTTTGCAGCACCGGTGCTGGTAGGGATGATGGAGAGTGCGGCTGAACGGGCACGACGAAGGTCGGAGTGTGGAAGATCGAGGATGTTCTGGTCGTTGGTGTAGGCATGAACGGTGGTCATAAACCCTTTTTCGATGCCGAAATTGTCTTCGAGCACCTTCATCATTGGGGCAAGGCAGTTGGTGGTACAGCTTGCGTTGGAGATGATCTCCTCCTGGCCGGTGATGGAGTCGCCATTGACACCAAGCACGATGGTGGCGTCAATTTTGTCTTTTGCCGGAGCAGAAATGATCACTTTTTTTGCACCAGCGGTAATGTGCTTTGATGCAGCTTCCCTTGAGGTGAAGAGACCGGTTGACTCAACAACCAGATCGCATCCAAGCTCTTTCCAGGGCAGTGATGCAGGATCACGCTGTGCGGTAATGGTGATAACCTTGCCGTTGACAACAAGATTGCTGCCATCAACACTGACTTCGCCATTGAATTTCTTGTGGGTTGAATCATACTTGAGCAGGTGTGCAAGGGTTTTCGGGTCACACAAGTCGTTGATTGCAACAATTTCATAATTCGGGTTATTCAATGCCTGGCGAAAAACCAGACGCCCGATGCGGCCAAATCCATTAATGCCGACTTTCACTTTTGCCATAATCTCTTTCCGGTATTGTACTTCGTTAGTATTAATTGTCTGAAAAACGACCACAGAAACTCTTTTTTTGTGGCTAAAAACAAACTCCAAGATAAGATTTGAAACTGGAATTATTCAGGAAATTTTTTGAAAACTTTCTGTTAAAAGATTTTTCAGGTTGCCGAAACTTCCGTTGCTGAGCAGGACCACGACATCTCCTTCTGTGAGTAGTGGTTGAAGAAATTCCACAATATCGTAAGGATAGTTGGCCGTATTTTTTCCGGCAAGAAAGACTGCTTTTCCCTGTTGCTCCAGCTCATCCTTCAGTCGCTGGGTATTGAGGGATTGTTCGGGCGCATAGCGTTCAGGGCGGTGCACCTTTCCCATCACCACAATGGAGGCCGGATTGAAACACTCGGCAAGTTCCTGCTGGAAGATGTTCCGGGTGGTTGTGTTGGAGCGGGGTTCAAAACAGGTGATAATCCTTCGCCCGGCGTAGAGCTCTCCGAGAGCATCGAGTGTTACGCGGATGGCGGTTGGATGGTGGGCAAAATCCTCAACAAGCGTGATGTTGCGCGGATAGGTGCCGACAATTTCCATGCGCCGTTTCGGGCGTTTGAAAAGGGGTATGGCGTGCCTTATGGCCTCAAGGGGGAGGCCGCTGTGGGTCGCCGCAGCGATGGCCGCAAGCGCATTCATGATGTTGTGGTTACCGAAGAGCGGCACGCGGAGGGTTCCCTGGGGAGTGCCCTGATAGAGCAGCTCAAAGGTTGATGCTTCACTGTCGGTCGTTATGTTGCGGGCGCTCCACTCCGACTCGGTGGTCATGCCAAACCGCTCAACTTTGCAGAATGCCCGTGAAGCAATGTCGAGGGCGACCTTGTCATCACCGTTTACCAGCAGTGTGCCATTTTCGGGAATGAGGTTGACGAAGAGTCGGAAGCTGCGTTTGATATCCTCAAGGGAGTCGAAAATATCTGCGTGGTCAAATTCAATATTGTTGATGATGGCGATGTCGGGGCGGTAGAGGAGGAACTTGCTCCGCTTGTCGAAAAAGGCGGTATCGTATTCATCACCCTCAGTGACAAAATAGCCCTCTCCGCTGCGTCCCGAAGCCCGGCAGCCAATCGAGAAGTTTTCGGGGATGCCACCAACCAGAAATCCCGGTTTGAGACCGCCATGTTCAAGCAGCCAGGCTACCAGCGAGGTGGTGGTTGTTTTGCCGTGGGTGCCAGCCACTACAATGGAGGTGTTGTTGCTGATGAGGTGATGTCGCACCAGCTCCGGCATGGAGAGCAGTTCAAGATGATGGTTGAGGGCATATTCGAGTTCCGGATTTCCCCGGCTTATCGCATTGCCGACAACGACGAAATCCGGTGTGGCGCTCAGCAGGTTTGTTTCAGAAAAACCGTTGAAGTAGCGGATATTGTGGTCGTCAAGATAGTTGCTCATGGGAGGGTAGAGCTGCGTATCCGAACCGCTGATGGCATGACCTGCATGAGAGAGGGCGACGGCAACCGAAGCCATTGCGGTACCGCCGATACCGAGAAAGTAGAAGGAGCTCATCGTTTGCTGATTATCAATTTCCAGGTTTCGGTGCTGCATGGGCAGCGTTTACAAGGGCTTATATACATAAAAAAACAGATAGGACGCAACAGGAGAGCTTTTGTGCACTTCTGGAGTCTCTGCACCAACCGGTAAGTACCCTGTTCTGCAAATTCTTTCAAAGTGATGAAAAAATATGGCCTTTCTGAAAGAATCTGTTCAATGGTGTAAAAGAATGAAATGAATCCTTATTTTAGCGGAAAGGACTTCCAAATTTTAATCATGAAATCAGTTATGCAGTTTATTGACCTGCTTTCGCAGAAAGAGCGGATACGCACAGCACTTCTTCGTCGCATTGAAGGTATTTTGGATCGTGGCCAGTTTGTCATGGGGCCGGAGGTAACGGAGCTCGAATCGCGTCTGGCCTCCTATGTTGGTTCACGCCACTGCGTCTCCTGCTCTTCCGGCACCGATGCACTGCTCATGCCTCTTCTTGCCAAAGGTGTTGGCCCTGGGGACGCTGTGCTTACCACACCTTTTACCTTTGTAGCAACCGCCGAGGTGATCAGCCTTGTGGGAGCAACTCCTGTTTTTGTTGACGTCTCTCCCGGTACCTTTAATATGGATCCCGATCTTGTTGGCTTTGCTGTCGATGATGCCGTACAGCGGGGGCTGAAACCCAAGGCAATCATTCCTGTCGATCTCTTTGGTCTTCCAGCGGAGTATGACCGTTTGCAGGCCGTTGCTGACGCTTACAGGCTCTGGATTCTTGAGGATGCGGCCCAAAGCTTCGGAGGCAGTTTTAATGGGCGCAGGGCGGGAAGTTTTGGCCTTGTTGGAGCTACCTCTTTTTTCCCGGCCAAGCCACTCGGCTGTTATGGTGATGGGGGAGCGATTTTTACCGACGACGATGAGCTTGATACGCTTTTGCGCTCTATACGGGTGCATGGCAGCGGGGTAGACAAGTACAGCAACGACCGTATCGGCATCAACGGACGGCTTGATTCTCTACAGGCGGCCGTGCTGCTCGAAAAGCTTACCATTTTTGACGAGGAGCTTGAGGCACGCCAGCGCATAGCCGATCTCTACAGCAAGAGGCTGCATTGCAGGGTTGTCGTCCCCCGTATTCCGAAAGACTATTGCTCTGCGTGGGCACAATACTCGGTGCTTGCCGACTCAACCGGGGAGCGGGACAAGCTCATGACGGCGCTGCAGCAGGAGGGAATTCCGACGATGATCTACTACAAGATTCCCCTCCATCTCCAGAAAGCCTACGATTTTCTTGGCTATAAAGCGGGAGATTTCCCTCTTTCAGAAGATTTGAGCAGCCGGATCTTTTCGCTTCCGATGCACCCCTACCTTGAGGATGACGAGATCGAGCATATCTGTGCCGTGCTTTTGCGCACCTGATTGCCCGGATGGGGCTGATGCTGATATCCTCAGCCCCATTTTGTACAGGCGTTGTTTTTTTCGGTCATGCGGCGGTGCTTCAGTGGTAGTACTACATGACTCTTTTCAGGAATTTCTTTACGGCTGCAATGAAGGCTTCGGGCTGCTCCTCGTGTGGCAGATGTCCACAATCGGGCACAACCACCAGTTCCGCACAGGGAAGTTCACGGGCAAGCCGGATGCTCTCCTCTGTTTTGACGGTCAAGTCGTGTTCACCGGTAATGACGAGTGATGGCAGCGACATGGTTTTCAGCCGACTCTCCAACTGGAGATGATGGGTCTCCAAAAAAAGCTCCCAGAATGCTCGCGACCAGTCGCCAATCATCAGGTCACTGCGGAACGCGGCCAGAACATCATCGCTGAGGCGCTCCTTGTTGTGCCAGAAGCCGCGAATATTGCGATCGTAGAGTCTGGTGATGAGGAACTTCATCAGACGCGAAAAGAGCGGGGTCAAGGCTTTCATGGCGGGCTTCATGAAGGCCGGAACTTCGCTGGTGGCATAGCCGCTGTAAATCATTGCACCGGCCAGCACTACTCCCTCAACATGCTCTGGATGACGGAGAGCAGTAAGAAGCGCCAGGGTTCCCCCTGTTGAATTGCCAACCAGCACCGCTTTGCTGAAACCCAGCTTTTTTATCAGAGCAATCACGAGGTCACTCTGCGCTTCAGGAGTGTAACTGACCCCTGTGGCCTTTGATGGCAGGGGGCGTGAGGTATAACCAAACGCAGGGCGGTCGAAGGCCAGGACTGTTGTCGTTTTCGCCAGCTCATCAAATACGAAGCGCCATGAGCGGAGGCTCAAAAAACTGCCGTGCAGCAGCACCACGATCGGCTTTCCGCTCCCGGCCATCCGGTAATGAACCTTGAAGCCGTTAACCTCAATGAAGCGTTTCTCAGGAGAGGTTTGTTTTCCGTTTGTAGCGTAAGTCCCCTTGGCTATCAGTGTTGTTTTTTCAGGCATGGTTGCAGCGGTTTATAATGCGCCCCAATTTTCAAGGGTTAACCCTTTTACTCGATTGAATTCTTTGGTGTTATTGGTCACAAGCACCGCGTTGAGCGCCCTGGCGTGAGCCGCAATCATGGTGTCAAGTGATCCTATCGGTGTTCCTTTTGTGTAATTGAAACCCCGGTTCAAATTCCTCCAGAGCCGCTTCGAGCATTGCCCACGATTTGTCAATCGGCAATAGTAAAACTCCGTTACCAAAATGTTTGATAATGATGTCGCTGCCCTGAAACCGGTACTCCTTTGGCAACCGGACAGCCTGGCTACGCCCTGATGGAAAAATGCGTGCCGTATCCATATTCTCTCCTTTATAAAAACGCAAAAGATGATTATCAATGATAGCTATCTATTGCAGTAAAAGCAAGAGTGAAACTTACGATGCACTCCCATGTTGTTAATTTCTGTAGAGGTGTGGTTTGAGCGTTAACTATTTTTTTGCGGATGATTTTTCTGCAAATTTTCTTCCCTCACCTCCCGCAGGGATGCAACTGCCCGCCCTCCATGCGCAGGCAGCGGTCGGCGAGGGCGGCGTACTCTTCATTGTGGGTGACGATGATGAAGGAGGTGCGGTGCTCTTTGCTCAGGCGGGCCATCAGCTCGTAAAGGATGCGGCTGTTCTGGCTGTCGAGGTTGCCGCTTGGTTCGTCGGCCAGTATCAGTTTCGGATTGTTCATCAGGGCCCGGGCAATGGCGACGCGCTGCTGTTCGCCGCCGGAGAGCTCTGAAGGGAGGTGGTCGAAGCGCTCCGAAAGGCCGAGTCTTGAAAGCAGCTCTCCAGCCCGTTTTTTTGCGGGGGGAAGCTTGCCGGTGGCTATGAATTCAGGCATCGCCACATTTTCAAGGGCGGTGAAGTCCGAAAGGAGGTGGTGGAACTGGAAAACAAAGCCAATTTTCCGGTTCCGGAACGTTGCCAGTGCTTTTTGGGAGAGGGTGTATTTTTTATCCTTGAACAGCACTTCCTTATCAAAGAGTATTTCTCCACTGTCGGGTGTGTCGAGGGTGCCGAGCAGGTTCAGCAGCGTTGTTTTGCCGCTGCCTGATGCCCCGATGACGGTCACCATCTCACCTTCGCCAAGCGAGATATTAACATTGCGGAGAATCTCAAGGCTTTTTTTGCCCGGAAGGGTGTAGGATTTGCTGATGTTTATTGCTTCAAGCATTGTTTACGCGGGTCTGGTTTGGCCGTTTCCTTCGATAATCCATTTATATGTTGTCAACTCTTTCAGCGCCATTGGCCCCCGTGCGTGGAGCTTCTGCGTGCTGATGCCAATCTCTGCGCCAAGCCCGAACTGTGCGCCGTCGGTAAATGCGGTCGAGGTGTTGGCGTAGACCACCGCCGCATCAACCCGTTTCAGGAATGTGGCGGTTGTTTCGGGGTCGGTAGCTATAATCGCTTCGCTGTGGCGTGAGCTGTAGTGGGCAATATGCTCCAGCGCCTCTTCAAGGGATGCGACAGTTTTTACCGACATTTTCAGAGAGAGGAATTCGGTGCCGAAGTGTTCCGGCTCAGCCTTATTGAGCAGTGCGTCAGGGTAGAAGCCCTGCAGCGCATGAAAAGCCGCTTCATCGGCAAAGAGCACGACCAGCTTCTCCTGGAGCGGCTCCACCAGTGCGGGCAGGTTGCCAAGACGGTCGCGGTGGATGACGAGGGTATCGAGCGCATTGCAGACGCTGGGGCGGCGGGTTTTGGCGTTAAAGATAATCTGCTTGCCGAGGTCAAGATCGCCGCTCTTGTCAAAATAGGTGTGCACAATGCCCGCGCCGGTTTCGATGACGGGAACCTTGGCATTGTCGCGCACAAAGTTGATCAGCTTCTGGCTCCCTCTCGGAATGATCATGTCGATGTAGCCCACAGCGTTGAGCATGACGGCGGCGGCCTCCCGTTTTGCAGGGAGCAGGTAGATGGTGTCGGGGTTGATACCGTGCTCCTTCAAAACGGAGTGGATCAGCTCAACAATAGCAATGTTTGAGTACATGGCATCGCTTCCGCCCTTCAGCACCGTGGCGTTGCCCGATTTCAGGCAGAGGGCAAAGACATCGAAAGTGACGTTTGGCCTTGCTTCGTAGATGATGCCAATAACGCCAATGGGCACGGTCACCTTTTTCAGGTTGAGGCCGTTCGGCAGTACCCGCGCTTCAAGCAGGGAGTCGAGCGGAGAGGGGAGCGAGGCGACATTGCGGATATCGGCGGCAATGCCCTCAAGGCGCGAAGCGTTGAGCAGCAGCCTGTCAACCATCGGGTCAGCCGGGTCCATCCGTTCGATATCCTTCTGGTTGGCCTGAAGAATGGCCTCCTGGTGAGCGGGGATGCTGTCGGCAAGGGCGCAGAGCAGGCGGTTGATCGCTTCATCGGTGAGGGTGATGATCTCTCGGCTTGCCTGCTGGACGGCGCGGAGCTGTTGTGTTATCGTTTCCTTCATGCTGGAGGGAGTTCAGGAGGTTATATAGAGATAATCGTAATGAATCAGGGGTTTCTGATCTTTCAGCCCCATGATTGCCAACGTTTTTTCGGAGCTGTATTGCGCCATGCCGTAGCCGATGACGGTGCCGTCCGTGGCGCATACCTTGATAATGTCGCCCTTGAGGAAACGTCCCTCAACATTCTCGATACCGATCGGTAGCAGGCTGTTGGCCCGATCTCCAGCAACCAGCGCCATTTCAGCGCCCATGTTGACCGTGACCGACCCCTTTTCCATCCCCTCGCTGTTGGCAATCCACCGTTTCGGCCCGTGGGTTGCTTTTTGCGGCAAAAATTTTGTCCCCGTTTGCTCTCCCTCAAGAATCGAGAGAAGAATACCCGGGGTGCGTCCGTTGGCAATATGGACGGTGATACCAAGGCGTGAAAGCTTTTGCGCAATGTGGCACTTGGTCAGCATCCCCCCTCGTCCAAACTCGGATTTTCCCGGTTGGATATACTGGTGGAAGTGTTTGGTCGAAGGGTCAATAACCGGGATGATGGTGCCGTTGCCGGTTTTCATGTCGAAGAGACCATCAACATGTGAAAGAATAATGTAGCCCTCAACATCCATCATGGAGGCAATGAGGCCGGAAAGCTCATCATTGTCGGTAAACATCAACTCAGTCACCGAAACGGCATCATTCTCATTAACAACGGGAATGATGTTCTGCTGCAAGAGGGAGCTGAAGCAGGTCTGCATGTTGAGGTAGTGCAGGCGGTCGCTGAAATCGCTCTTGGTGACAAGAATCTGCGCGGTAACCAGTCCGTGCTTGCTGAAAAGCTCGTTGTAGCTGCTGATCAGCTTGATTTGACCCGTCGAGGCAAGCACCTGCCGGGCGGCAACCGGTGCGATGGTACCGGAGAGTTTGACCACCGAACGTCCTGCGCCGACGGCCCCCGATGAAACAAGGATAATCTGGATTCCCTGTTTTTGCAGCTCCGCTATCTGAGCGGTGAGCTGCTGGAGAATTTCAAGGTCAAGCTCACCGTTTTTGGCGGTAATGACGTTGGTGCCGACTTTGACGACTATTTTTTTATAGAGAGGATTGTGTAATTGTTTCATGCGTTGGTGAACCTGTTCCTGACTGAAAAATGCAACCCCGCAACGCCGATGATAGTCAGCCGCAGGGAGACGAGTTTAATAGCATTGAGCCCTTCACTGAACTACCGGATGCCTGTAACGGCACCCTGCCGCACTCCCTGATATAGAGCGGAGGCAGCACCTTGAGCCATAGAGAGAGCAAGGTAAAATTCAGCTTACGGAAAATAAAAAGTTTACTGCTTTTTTGTGCAAAACGAGTGGTTTTACGAAACTAATTTTCTACGCTGATTGTTCGTCTTGTGGTTGCGTGTATTTATTGTAGTCGTAATCTTGTTTTTATTTTAAAGGGAGTTGATCATGTCACTGGAGCAGGCGAAATTGTTCGTTGAAAGGCTTAAAACGGACTCGGTTTTTTGCGGGTATGTGAGGGGTTTCGTGCAAGGGTCGGGGTATGACTGTACCTTGAGTGAAATCAGGCAGGCGGAGTGGGAGGCTTTGATGCACTGTGAGAACGAGCACTGCACGATTTCAACCAATTTTGTCAAGGAGGGTCATTGTCCTTATGTTTCAAAGCCTCATGGCTACGAGCACTGGGTTGGGTAGAAGGTTTCCCTCTGTTTTAACGACCGTTTGACCAACTGAAAAGGTTGGTCAGGCGGAGCTTTTTCTTGCGCTCAACGTCTACCCACTCCGCCTCAGCCAATGCCTCTTTGGAGAACACCTCCTCACCACCGACCCAAAAAACCCATTGCCATCGTCGAAAGCGAAAAATCCGCCACGTAAAACTCTACCCCGACTTCGAAGTCTGCGAAAAATGGCGAACCATAGCCGCCAACCTACCGAACCCAGGGCCTCGACCTCGTTGACGACCTCTTCGACGTACACAATCCGCCATTATGAGCACAAAAGCCGGTAATTCTTTTACTGATGCTTTCTTATTGTCCTGTTTAAGGAATATCTTGACAAGAGTGCGGGCAGGAGCCGCTGGCCCGGCTTGTTGAGGGATGAACCAGAGCAGCAATCATCATCGGGTATCTACCGTACCTATCGGACAGGCATTTTCAGCGGCAGTTATAACCTTGTCGATATTGTGGTCTCCTTCAAGGAGCAGATGCGCATTGATCCGATTAGTCTAAAAAATGTCAGGCAAACACAACTGCAATTTCATCAGGAGGTTTTATGGGACTACTGGATGGTGTACTTGGTAACGCATCGAAAATCGACCCCGCAAAAATTCAACAGGAATTTAGTCAGATTCTTGCGCCGGGAGAATGTGTTGAGCATGCGTATCAACTCATTCGTGACTATTTTGTGTTTACCGACAAACGCTTCGTCTTGGTCGAAAAGCAAGGATTGACGGGAAGCAAAGTTGAGTACCACTCAATTCCATACAAGAGCATTACGCACTTTAGTGTTGAGACTGCTGGCACATTTGATTTAGATGCTGAACTAAAAATTTGGATTTCGAGCACCGCCGAGCCAATTCAAAAGCAATTCAATAAAAAGCTAAGCATCTATGAAGTGCAAAGCGTTCTTGCGAGTTATGTCCTCAAATAGCTTGCCTAACCCGGCACTCCACATGGACGCTGAGCCATAGAGCTGCGTAGCGCCAGTGGCTTCTACGTTAGGCGATAAAAACAGGAGAACATGCGAAATGCCAATTATATCAATGTTTTACGGAATCATTATTCGTTTGTATCTTCTCGATAACAAACATCACAATACCCCGCATTTACATGCGAAATATGCGGAATTTGAAGCTTGTGTCGGTATCGAAGATGGAGAGATTCTGGCTGGTAATCTGCCACGCAAACAACTGCGCCTGGTGCAAGCATGAATTGAATTACATCGGGATGAATTAATGGCTGATTGGGAGTTAGCGGTAAATGGAGAAGAACTATATAAAATTACACCATTGTGAGGTCTTGTATGTATTGGGATGTGAAAGTTGTCAAACCATTATCTGATTATCGCATTTATGTTAAAATTGAAGATGGTCGTCAGGGTGTCTTTGATATGAAGCCTTACCTTGATCGCGGTGTTTTCCGAGAACTTAAGGATAAGCATTATTTCAATCAGGTAGGTATTCTTTTTGGCGCTGTTACCTGGCCGCACGAACAAGATATTGCGCCAGAAACTTTAATTGAAGATATGGTGCCGGTTGAAACCATGCCTGAAAATGCGCTGCATGCGGACGCTTCGCACTCATGAGCGTTGTTGTTATGTGCAACTACTTGACATCCTCCTCGCCCTAA
>SESF01010921.1_pt1 | contig 19324 bp, 11 predicted proteins | sample 3171521 | NCBI WGS metagenome assembly SESF01 (sample SAMN10866945, study PRJNA518727) | freshwater metagenome | biome: subpolar coniferous forest; feature: holomictic lake; material: water; isolation source: holomictic Lake 227, 6 m and 8 m depth | place: Canada: near Kenora, Ontario | collected...
TCACCCAAGGTCAGAAGGGCAGGGTCATAGTTTAGAGCCGTTAATTGCGCCCCAGTCAGGGTATTGCCGTTAGGCACGCCCGGTATATACTGCCCTTCGCAATAGTTAGTCGTTGTGGAGATGCATTTGGCATCGTAATAAGGATTAACGACCGGTCCGTGCGTAATGCCGGTGAACGGCGGCCAAAACCACGGGCCGTAATCCCAGCGCCCAAAATTGTTGGCACCGGAAATATCACCCGGATTTTGATTGGGCATAAAGACATGGGGAACCCAGAGGTCGCCATTGCCGTTTGGACCCGGAGCAACTGCACCGCTGGTCCAGCGCCAGGTGGGATCCGAGGAGTTGAGCTGGGAAGCGAAGGGGCCGTAAAAATTTAACACCGGCGCGGTATTGTCAGGTACGAAAGTCTTTTCCTGAAACACCAGCGGGATGGTGTCTTCAAGAGGAGGCAAGACTTTGTAGCCAGCCAAGTTGTTTCCTGAATTATTCGTGCCGTTGACCAGATCCTGCTCGGTCGGATCCTGCAGCAAATAACCGGCGGCCATACCGTCATAGACATTCAGGCGGGTGATGCCTTCCGCGTGGTCGTGGTAGAACATCAAGCGGGCGCTTTGGTCGTTGGTGTAGTAGAAGGTCAGTGCGGCATCGCCAGGATAATTGGTCGCGCCAGCCGTCGTACAAGTGGTCGTACCTTGCTTGCAATTGGCGGGATCATTGATCAGGTTACCGCTGGCATCGTACCACATATCCGGCACATCAGTTGCGCTGACGCCCCTCTTATTGCCAACTTCACCTGCAGGTTTGATCCACTGGCGGGGAGTACCGTCGCTGATCCACGGGGTATTGCCACCGTGTAAATGCATGGCAGTGCGGTTGTCGGTATCAAGGAGATTACCTGTTTTGGCGTCCTTTCCGCTAGCGCCCATGTAGGTATGATCGACCGGGAAAGGCAGCTTGCCTGGATCGCCAATCGGCAATTGGTTGACCAGCTTGATGCGCACCGGACGCTCTTTCTGGGCGACGATGATCGGGCCCAGATACTGGTTCCGTGTTGGCGGGGCTACTGTGTTATTACCAGCTCCATCGGTGCCATAATTAAGCTGAATGTAACCGCGCAAATGGGTAGCCGGCAGGTCACTGTGCATCTGTTGAGTGTACGCATTCTCGGCGATCACATAGTAATCGGAGCCCGGGAAGGTCGTCGTGTCCGGAACTGCCAACGGCAGCGCTTGCCCCAGATTGGTGGTGCCGTTGGTATAACCGGCCGCTGAAGTATACGAGGAAACCCCGGGAATACCCGGCAACAGATCGACGAATTTCTTCAGACCGACGTGAGGCTTGGGGACGTCGTAGCCCTTACCGGTGTGTACGATGGTAAAGCCGCCGGGATGGGTAGCATCAGGGGTAATAACACCATTTACAATGTTGGGAACCACATTCGCAGCCGTATAATTAGGCAGGTTGGTCTTCGGATCAATACTAAAACCCTTGACGATTACCTGGGTAGCCGCCGTATAGTTGTTGCCGCCATGGAGCACCTGGACATCCTGGATGCCGCTTGTGTAAGCCCCTGGAGTCGTCGCCGCATAGTCATAGGTGGTTGCCGCCGCTATGGCACCTGTGCCGCCCGGCAAGTTGGAAAGGTCTGTGATAGAGACCGTTGGCGAACGGTAGCCGGAACCGGCCCCGGTAATAGTGAAGCCGGTAACCGCGCCCAGAGTGCCAGTCGTTAAGCCCGTGGTGTCCGTGGTTACGGTCGCATTAAAGCCCGAGCCGAGAGGACTGTCTACAATGGCAACACTGGGTGAAACGTAGCCCGTTCCGCCGACAATATTAGTGAAACCGGTAATGGTGCCTGTTGCATCAACTATTACATTCGCAGAAGCGCCTGAGCCGCCTGGGGTGGTCGTGTCAGTGATCTGAACCGTTGCCCCAGAGCTATAATTTGATCCGCCGTTAGGGATCGTGAAAGCGGTAATAACGCCGTCAGGTGCTGTTGTTGATGTGGTTGTGGTGGTGGTTCCAACGACTGCGGACGCAGTGGCACCTGAGCCGGAAGCATGGTAGTTGGGATCAGTGATGGTTGCAACGGGTGTAACGTAACCCGATCCAGGACTAGTAACCTTGAAGCCGGTAATTAAGCCGTTTGCATCAACTATTACATCCGCAGTGGCGACTGTGGCGGGCGTGATGGCAAGATCAGCATCAGTGATCAAAACCGTTGTTTGAGCGCTATATTGTCCTAATGTGTTGGTATTATCAACAGTAAGGCCGGTAATAATGCCGCCGTTTGTTGTATCAACTGCTACGCCCGCAGTGGCACCGGTGCCGCCGGTGGCAGGGTCGTTGAAGCTTATCTGGGGTGAAACATAGCCTGATCCGCCGTTAGAGACATTGACGCCGGTAATAACGCCGTTAGCATCAACTGTTACGTTCGCAAAGGCGTTAGCGCTTGGAACAGCGGCATCAGTGATGTTAACAATTGTTGCAGCGCTATAGCCTGATCCACCGCAAGTACCACAAACAGTGATGCCGGTAATAATGCCGTTAGGATTAGTTGATGTTGTGGTGTTGGTGGTGATTCCAACAACTGCGGACACTTGGGCACCGTTTCCACCGGTGGCGCTGTCTGTGATGGTGACCTGGGGAGAAATGTAGCCTGCCCCCGCAGCACCGACTGAGATGCTTTTAATGCTGCCGTCAGGGTTGGTTGCTGCGGTCGCAGTTGCGCCGCCGCCTTTACCATTATCAATAATGGCGACCTCGGTCAAAACCGGCTGCGGACTGTTGGCGTAATTGCCCGTGACACCGAAATAGTCCGGTATATCACCGGGGCCCGGCGGCGGGTTTTGGATTCCGACGGTAGCCAGCGTACTCGCGGCGAAGGTGGCGGTACTACACACCAACAAGATTTGCCTGATCGATTTAGTTAAGTTTATGTTCATTTTTGATCACCCTCTTTACCCTGACCCGTGTAGCCACGATGGGCGTGAGCAATAGTAAGCAACCGATTTTCACGATCCTGTACATAAGCGACTTTCAGACGGGCAGCCGCCTCTTTCCTTTGGGAATGAGGCATTTTGTGCCTGGTATTTTGAGACTGGATCTGGTCGGCGTTAGTCGCCGGTTGATGTGTTGGGGTATTCTTGGCATGCGCCACCCCCCATCCACAGACTGCACCAAAAATTATCAAAGATAATCCCCTTACAAATTTATTTTTTTTCATTACGTTTATCCTTCATTCCCGGAATTTAAAATTTTTTTTTTGAGTCTTCGCCAAACGTTTTTTTAATAATTTTTCTAAATTGCTGATAACTATTGTTACTAACCTAACTGTTACGATAGGCGCATGGGTCTACTATAAACATCAAGTAGACATTCAAAGTACATAGCAAAACCTATACCAAAAATATATCATAATGATTTAAAAGGATATTTCCTTTAATCTTTAAAAATAACGGCGACACATTTAGCTGTCACTGTAATATTTTTAATACATGAAAAGAGGCTTTGTTTAAGGAGAACTTAGATAACTTGCAATAAATGCCTCCCAATCGTTGCCTGACTCTGGAACGCCAACGATTTAATGAGAGTGGGCCATGACCGCTATATATAGAAGCCTTCGCGGGCATGGCCCGCTCCTACAAAACTGTGTCCGAAGCGTGTGGAGACGATAAAGTGGGGGGACTTATTTATTGCGAGTTGCCTTAAGAATAATACGGGGAATGACTGTAATATTTTTGAAACATAGAAAAAATACTTAATTAGCGCAGAGTGGAGAAAACAAGATAATGGTGCCAATGATTGACAATTTATCGCTGAGAATGTAAAGACAGAAACACTCTAAAAATCAAAGTGTTATTTTATTAATTCGCTATTTCAGGCGTTATCCTGAGCGCTTGAACTTTTTGTTTGGAGATAAAATCCAGACCGGGTTTTATTTTTTTTCACTGTTACCTAATTGATACACTAACTACCGACTTGCCCTAATATCCAAAATCAGATTATTGTATTGCATAGCCATTCACCCTTTAGGTAACGACCTATAATTGAGTGGCTCTTTGAATGTTATCGTTTTTTCGCGGACTAACCGGTTTTTCCGGATTCAACATGATTATTGACAGCTTACTGTTTGGAGAGGGCTGTCGCCGCATTAAGCATCCGGGCAGTCAATAAATTCGAATCACTGCTTAGCTGTCGCTTGATATCAAGGGCTTGCCAATCAGGATGTAATTGCAGCAATAACGCCGCTATTCCCGCTACATGGGGCGTTGCAAATGAACTACCGGTCATGAAGTCATAAGCTTGGTGCGGAACAGTGGTCAGAATGTCCTGACCGGGCGCAACAATTTGGGGATTATCGGGATTATTGGTTTCGCCGCCTTGCCCCACGGCTATTACCCCCGAAATATTGGCTGGAAATCCGCCGATTTGATCGTTCCCCGGAACTGCGGCTATTACGATGACGCCTTTCTCCAGAGCTTTTTCAATCAACTGTCGCAATAAAGGATCCTCGGGGCCGCTAAGGCTGAGATTGATTATGCGGCTATCCAAATTGATGGCTTGATTAAGCGCCAAGGCCAAGGTAAAGCTGTTGCAGTGCGCCGCCAGTGAACCTGGCTTATTTGGCCAGCAGGCACGCAGCGCAAGAACCTCGGAATCGGGTGCTATGCCGGCAATACCTGTACCATTGTCAGGATGTGCGGACAAAATGCCGGCTACAGCTGTACCGTGCATTTCAGCCATGTTGTGATCAATCGGCTCCGACGCCAGATTTTCCGAATGTTTGATTTGACCTTTCAGATCAGGGTGGTCAATATCAACGCCGGTATCGATCAAGGCGATGCGAACTCCGCGGCCGGTGGTGATAAGGTGCAGGTCGGCTATCCCCAGCGACTGGAAGCCCGCTTGCAAGTGCAAATAAGGATCACTGTAAGGCCTTGAAGCAGCTTGTTGGTTACCCAGCATCTGAAAATCATGCATCTGTTGAACCAATGAAACCCGCCGGTCTTTTCGCAAATCCACCATCACCTGCGCTAGCGGCAATCGCTTGGGAACCTCATAGACAACACAACTCGTGCCCAGTGCGGTAACCGGCCATTGAGCAACGAACTGTAAATGATAGGTATCGGCCAATTCACGCGCAATGCCTTCACCCCAGCCGGAATTGCCATATTGACTGCGAATCCGGTAGCCATCCAGCGCGTTACCCGACAATTCCCGGTTGATAGTCCGGTCGTCAAAAGTGACCAGCAAACGACGATCATCTCCTGTTGCACTGTCGCCCAGCAGAGGAAAATAGGTTGTATTTGCACATGCGGTTAATAGTGCCAACAGACAAAACAACAGGCTTGATCGCAATGATTTCATAATAGGAGACTGTCCGAGAATAGAAACCGTAGCGAGGGGAAGCCATTTTGAGTCAGATTTTTTGATCATTTGAGGCGAATAGTTGTTCTATTTAACGAAAATGAGCGGAAAATATGACCAAAACGGCTTTTCCGCAGTAGGTTTTCTATTCTCGGACAGCCTCCTGGCTCACGGTTCGATTACAGGCTCGACCAACAGCACATTTTGTTGTTTACGCAAAAGGGCTACGGCGGCAGTTAAATCCTGACTGTCTTTACCGGTGCTCAACCGTGCTGTGTAGGCACCGACACTACTGGGGCCCTCAACAAGTTGTCCATGAATCTTGTCCAGCAATAAATTGATTTCGTTAGCCGGCAAGGATTTGGAAAAAACGATGCGCAGCTTGGTTCCTTTCAGGGACTCCGGCTTGGCATCCGATAGTGTGTAGTAGTCGGTTGTACCCGACGACCGCCCGTATTGCATGACCACCGGAATCATTGCCAGCAGCATCGATGCGGCAATGGCAAAGTATTTTCCGGCACGGCCACTAAACCGCAATAATCGTCCGGCTTTGTTTATAGTATGAACAGACAAACCTGAAGTGGCGTGTGCATGTTTCTCGAACCCAACCAGTGTCGTCCGGCTGTTACCTGACACCGGTTTTTGCCGGACCGGGTCAGCGGTTTGCAATTTTGACCGCAAACTGGCGAACGATGCGTCTGCCGCCACATCCAAGTCTGAAGATTGCTTTACGGCTGTAGCCAGTTTTCGCAAGACAACCATTTCCCGATTGCACAGGATACAATTGCGGAGATGGCTTTTTACCCGCTGCCGCTCATCCTGTTCCAGGCTTTTATTCAAATACCAAGGTAACAGTAGCATTATCTGTTGGTGCTCATCTGTTAATGGCGAAGTATGGCGGTTCATAGTCTTAGTCCTATTGAGTTTCCGCAAAAATCTGAAGCTTCTTGCGGGCATGAAACATGCGGGTTTTTACCGTATTTTCAGGGCAATTAAGTATTATGGCAATATCCTGATAAGGCAGTCCATGATGGAAAGTCAATTCGATGACCGCTCGCTGATCTGGCGGCAGTATGGCCAGCGCGCAACTCAACCAGTCTTCGCTTTCCATGTATTGAGCCGGATCAGCCGCAGGATCACCGATGGATTCCATCAGGTCGTCAACATTAACATCGTTACTGCGACCCGCTTTTTTAGATATCAACTTAAGCGTTTTATTATAGGCAATACCGAAAACCCAAGTGGATATTTTGCAGGTGTGGTTGAAACCCTCGGGCTTTTCCCAGACCACCAACAAGGTTTCCTGTATCAGTTCCTCGACTGATTCAGGCTGGTGCGTCATCCTTAGAATGAAGCGGGACAGCTTTGAATAGTAGAGCTTGTAAAACACCTCAAATGCCAACGTATCGCCTTCGATAATACGTTGAAGCAAGACAGACTCATCCACCGCTGAATCAGACTTATCCGGAGTCTGTAGTCGATTTCGGGTAGGGACTAAACGTAACGCTGCTTGAGTCATTGTTTTTGTCATTTCAAGTTGAGTCATTAGTATATTCCGTAACAAGGTATAAAAGTTCAAATACCACCAAGAAATTTCAAAATCCCAAGGTGATGGACAGTAAATATTTATTCTTTATCGGGCGTGGATAGAATTCATCACCGGGTAATTCCGAATCATCATAATTATTGAGATGAACATCGACATAGCGGGCATCAAGAGTCAGATAGGATGTCACAAACCACGAAGCGCCCAGATTCCAGTAAAAATAGTCCTGACCAAACAATGCTCCGGCTTGGGAGTAACCCAGTCCCCCTGAAAATTGCACCGTATCCAACATATCGCGGCGATAATTGAGTTCATAACCGGACACTGTCACATGGCGTTGATAGGCATTGGGTGCAACTGAAATTTTCCCGCTTAACGAGTCCTGGTAATGCAGAGTGGCACTAAATTCCGCGTAATCAGCATTCTGTTCAAAGATTTTGCTGTTATAGAGATAGCCACTGGCGGACAGCTCCGTACTCCAGTCAGTGGAGAGCGGAAAGGCCCAACCCGCATAAGGTTTAATTTCAACCACTGCGGAGCTTACATTAGGCAGATTGTCAAAATTAACTTGAGAAAGTCCCAGCCCTCCAAACCAACCCGCCTCACCCTGATAATCGATAAGGCCTTGTATAACCGGATTGCCCTGGCTTTTGGAATAGCCCCGATAAACGTAGTCACTCCGAAAGCTCAGTTCCCCGTGCCAATCCGCGTTTGCAGGCGAAAAAAAGAGCAATAGGTAAAGCAGCCCAAACACAGGGAGAAAACCCGTTGAGGAGATTCTAATTATGCACACAGCTAAGCACTTGTATTCATTGTCAGGGCAGAGTTGAAATATAAAAATGCGGTAATAATCCTCTTCACCAAGAGCAGCTACCACGAAAACAGCATTGTTTCTTATGATTTTACTATCGGCTCGCAGGGTAACTCGATGGAAAAACTGTTTTGCTATATCTAAGTCTGTTACACTAATGTTCATGTCGGACTCCTCAATACGCCGATTAAAAAATTCTCGATTTATTTATTTGTGAGGAGTCCATATCATCAACCTATCAGCTTTCGCATTATAATTAAAAATTGCTTATTTCGGCAAAACCAAGGTTCTTTCAGTGTCAAAAAGATACAACTACATTGCCTTAGTGAGCCAGCTGAACAATTGGACAGTCGGCTTGATTGCCCACGCAGATGGGTCGCATCATATCGTTGTCCTCATGAGACAAAATGTGGCAATGCCATACATACACACCGCGACGGTCGAATCTGGCTTTCACCCGTGTCACTTCACCCGGATAGGCGATCACTGTATCTTTGGAACCGAGTTCCCAAGCTTCTGGTCGCCTTGTATAAAAATGGCCTTTCAGTTGTGCAGGTTGCAATGATATACCGTCAGCGTCGACAGCCAGAGACTCACGGTTTATTACCTGAAATTCTACCAAGTGCATATGGATTGGATGGCCGTCCGCTGTGAAATTGTAAATTTCCCATATCTCAGTGGTGCCGTTACCGGGATTTTCCGTAGTCGGATCCATCCAGGGGAAGTGCGCAGGATACAGGTGATGATCCATAGTCCCGAGCTCGGACACGGTCGGGCCGAATTGGATACCGTTGGGGTTCTCGGTAATACTCAACAGGTTATTATTGGCATCGGTGTTGTAGTCCGCAAAAACAGTTTGGGATCCCATTTCATTAATGGATACCTTGCGAACATGAGTGGGAATTCCCAAGTCTTCGGCCGGTAACAGGCTCTCTATCTGTTGCAGGGGAACTGAGCGATCCTCCGAAGTGCGCTGCACGACGTTAAACTTCATCACCTGGCCGGTGGTTTCCGGATCGGCGTAGGCATAATCCGTCACACCTGGCACTTCTGTTACCCCTCCTACGCCTCCGCCATAAGGCTCGTCAGGAGCTTCATTGATCAGGTAGAGAGGAGTGCCGCTCGGACTGTTAGTAAAGTCCACCACAACATCGATCCTTTCGGCAGGCCCAATCAGGAGCGAATCTAACTTCGCCGGATGGGGTAAAAAGCCGCCATCGCCTCCGATCACCCACCACTTTACATCCGCTCTTGCAGGCCGGGCTTTCGGGTCGCCGGCAATTTTCAGAATCATGGCGCGTGAGTCAGAAGCATTGAGAATGCGGAAACGATAACGGCGCTGCTCGACGTCGAGTTTTGGCCAACTGTTGCCATTGACCAGCATTACGTTAGAGAAAAACTCCGGATTCCAGATAGGTGAGACATCACTGTAAAGGTTGTTCATGGTTTTGTCCGGAATAAAGGGTATCCTGAGATCCGCCTTAGCCACGCCCTCAAAGAACGCCCGATCCCCCGAATAGAACAGACTACCGTCGCTATTGAAGGCGCGATCCTGGATCAGCAATGGAATCTCGTAGGCCCCTTGTGGAGATAGCCTGCTCGGCAGATCTGATGGACCGCCACGCAACATATAATTTCCCGCCAAACCGGCATAGACATTGTTTCGGGTCATGCCCAGAGTATGGTCGTGAAACCACAAATGCATGGCACGCTGGTCGTTGGAATATTCATAAATCGCCGCGCCGGAGTCATCGGCCGCCCCCTCAATTTGATTCCAATGCGATCCGCGGGGCGCATAACCGGACGGGATGTTCTTTGCTGCAGGCAAAGTCCAGGATTCCGGATAACCGTCGCTTCCAGAAACTACATGCGAGCCGTGGAGATGGGTGACAAGAGGCACTGGTCCCCGATACGTGGTTGGATCTAATCCCATGCTGTCTTGCCCCCCTGGACCTCCTGGAGGATTAGCCCAGTGTACGGTCTGATCAACCGGCAGAAGATGAGGGAGAAAATGCCCATTGGTGTCCTTGAGATCGTTGATCCATTTCACCCGTACCGGACGGTTGACTGTCGCCTCGATGGTCCAGGAAGGAGCGTGAAAAGTATTCGGATGATCGCTGGAACCGTATGCCCACACTGTCGTCTTTGGCAGCGTTTTGGGAAGTACCTGTTGTGAAATCTGACGTGCGGCGATCTTGTAATAGTCGACGCCAGGAGATCCTCCTCCGTTATGTGTCTTAGGCATTGCCGGGGGAATGTACAAGGGAGTGGTATATTTGGGTATTGTCCTCGGATCCAGGGTACCACCCGGCAAAGTTGCCCCGGCAGCGTTCCCCAGCCATGGCAACATAAGCATCAGGCTGACTCCGGCCAGAATCCGGTGTTTGTATGGTACAGAATACCCTGTCTTGAGCGCATTCACAGGTAAAGTATGTTTTGGTTTCACGTTAATACTCCGTTAATTAAGGTTTTAATCAAAGTGTAAAAAATGTCATTAAATAAAGCAGATTTCTTTACCAATAATCTTTGCTATTGCAAAAGGATACGCAGCTAACATAGGCCATGGCTGCAAAATAAAACCTGTTTTCTTATTTCAGTCCGGCATCAAAAGATTGCAGTGCCGGCAAGCCTTTAACTTGTCGTCCGGCGGCTCCCACCGCTGGCAGCACTAACGTTTGTTCTACTGCCGGATTGTATTTCACCTTATTCTCATCTCCCACATGGCCATTGGGTATCGTTAAGGAAGGATGATCGAAGGGCGCTTTTTCCCAACGGACACGGTCATCGGTAAGCGACTTCAAAAACGCGACTAAATCGTCCACGTCTGTGCTGCTCAATCCCAATATTTCCTGCGGCGGTTGGGTTGGATTACAAAAGCTAGTAAGCAAATCCTTTGCGCCCGCCATATCCGGAGCAAGATTGCTGGCTGATCCGGAACCTGACAGAAAACCCGAACTGTCGATTAGCCCCGTAACTGGATCAGCCGCAACCACTGTATTACCGTATATGTCATTAGCAAATTTCGCCCCGCCGCAGATTGGGTCGTTTGGAAATAAATCCTTGCGGTTCCCGCCGCGGTTATAGAATTGGACGACTTGTTCCAGGGTTGCCTGTCCGCCATTGTGGAAATAGGGTCCGGTCAACTCCACATTACGCAAGGTCGATGACTTGAAGGCTCCATCAACCGCATCGCGCTCGTCACTGACAACAGGATCAGTACCAGAAAGATAACCATAGGCAGTTGTATTAGGATTCCAGAAAATAGTACCCAAATTCGCAGCAAAAAGGCTGGAGTCAGTCTGAAACGGGTCAGGCGATAAACTGGAAATATTTGGATTTGCGATACTGTAATCCATCGGGTTATTCGCTTTCATCTTTGCATTTCGGGTGTACGACAAAGGGAAACCATAAGGATCGCCCGCACCCACACCCAGGTCTTCTGCTGAAGGACGCACGCCAATATTGTAGAACCCTGTATCATATAGGGCGATGCCACCATCACCCATTAACATACGCTCAATATATTTGTCGGCGTTTGATAAATTATTGGGATTCAACACATGCGTGACTGACGCAGAGGTGAATTCTGCGCCCAAATGACAAGCAACACATTTGCCTTGATTCAAAAACAAGTTCAGACCCCTTTGCTCCTGGTCAGTGAGTTTATCGACCCCATTAATCGCCTGATCGAAGCGGGAGTCATCGGATACCAGTGTTGCTTCATAGGCTTGAACCGCCAAACCCCAAAACAATGAAAAATTGTTTTCGATAAGTTTATAGCCATCTACCGTTTGCGAATCCGGCACATCCCAATAAGCATTATTAAAAGCAGCTTGTATCAACAGCTTATAAGTATTTACCGGCTTAATATCGCCACTTGGAGTGGTGTATGAACCTAATACGCTATCGGATAAATCCACCTTTTGTTTACCCAACGGCTTGAGTGACAGCATTTTTTTGCCTAACTCAGAAAATTCTTTTCCGCCACAAGACATTTCAAAGTCACTGAGCGCAGGTCCGACCGCTTGAGATGCCAGGCTGGCGTTATATATTTCAATTGGTTTTGGAATGGGCTTACCCTTCGTATCCTTGATATATATCATGGTAGTTGGAACCGTTGTCGCACTAGATCGCCTCAGACCAAACGGATCCAGTCCGTTAAATACGTTATTTGCCCGGCCATCCCAGAAATTACGGAAATTATAAACCGCATTAATAATCGTAGGCGTATTGCGAGGTTCGACCTGACGCACCGAGTTTCCGCCCACATTAAACAGCGGCATATTTGGACCAGAGGTAGGGAACCTTTTTCGACATTTTTCTTTTTTACCTGACGGTGTCAAGCCATTGAATGTTGAGTGATAAACGCCCTGCGAAGAAACAACATCATCACTGTCGTAGACAATTGGCGCGTTCCGGTCAGCTTGAAGGGGTTGACCGACGACGGGAATTGGTGGCTCTTGATATTGCCGCAGAGGAAAATCTGCCTTTTTCAGTGTGTAGTTGGGGCCTTTTCCGGATGCAGGCAGCAAAGGATCCAGATTAGTCTTGTTGGGATACGAAGCCATAAAATCGAAAACATGGCCGATGGGGGTAATACCGTCACTCGCAAAAGTACCGCTCGCATTTCTCAGACCCGGGTCGATCTGGTTTTTGATGCGGTTATCCGCACCCGCCTGAAAGTGACAACTGGCGCACGCAATACCGTCGCTTCCTGCCTGGCTATCCCAGAATAACATTTTCCCAAGCGCTATCACTGCCGCCTTGTTTTTAATGATACTTGGGGATATCGATGCTTTATTTCCGCTCCCATCAATGATGTAGGGCTCTGGCGCTGGCGTACATTTGAGTGAACCGGGCATTTCCGGAAAGTTAAGCGCATTCATAGCATTAGCGGCACAAAAATCTGTTAGCGATGCCGGCTGGCTGACAGACACCGCCATCACGGGATGAGTGAAAGCGGCCGTTAAAGTGACAACTACCAGGAAAGCAGCAAGTTCGAAACAATTTGGCAGACCTTTTAGACCCAGCCTGGATATAGTATTCATAGTAAATCCTCTCTGAGTATTAGTTGCTCAGTTAAAAACAGGTGTTCTGGCCATTGGGCAAAACAGCGCACAACAATTTCAATGTCGGGGCAACAATGTCCGCATGCCCGCCCCGGCTTGAGTATACGGTCACCGTAGTTGGAACTGCATAGATGTTACTGGGCAGACTTGGATTTCCACCACCTGGGTGCAGTGGATCTACAATAATTCCAGACGCTATATACTGCCAGCATGGCGAATTACCCGCCAGACATGCAGCATTGAATGCCAGTTGCATCGGTTGAGGATTGCCAGCCATCGGAAAACCAAACTGGTCAAAAGCCTGGATATACAGTTGTAGATTTTGGGTTGCATTTATCAAAGTCGATGTAGCAACGACTGCGAGTTTGCCTTTATTTTGTCTGTTATCCCAGGTAGCGTTAATAATACTGACCCCATCCGGTGTTTGCGTTGCAGGGATGGTCAACTGGTTAGCCAGTTTGCCTGCGCATTGGCTTGGCGTCGGCATAGGCTGCGCCCAGGGCACCGGATCAAGCGGACCGACGATGGGCGGATTGTTACTCGCAGTAGCCGTGGTTAGGGGGCCGGAACCACAGGCCAAGAAGGCCAGATCCTGAAAGTTATTGGGCAGTACGGGATCACCCAAGAACAGATTTTCTGGGAAAATGTACTCAAAATTGGGCGCATTATACTGACCGGCAACCAAACCGTTAGCATACTTGCCGGCAGGATTTTTGGGATCCTGATAGGCTTGGGGGATGTAACAAGGCTGTGTTCTACTATTACACATCGACCGGCTAACGATACGCATATTCCGCGTCGGTGGAGAAAAGCTTCCTGCGGCAGGCACAAAGCGGGCGCGTCCGATGACCGGTGGCCCGGAAGGATTCACGCTAGCTAACCAACGTTCAGTGATGTTTCCATTTAGTTTATCAACATCCATGGCAAAAATATCAACCATGCTGCTCGGATCGGTGGTAAAGCCCTCAACCTTAATCCTTGACGTAACCTCCTGTGAAAAATTTAGGATGGGTAACGCATTAGTCCCGGCAAGCAATCCTTCAAGCATCACATAGACCGGCTTGGTTCCTGGATAGGTATAAATCCCTATATGAGCATTGATGGTATGCGCAGAAATGTAATAATCCACCCCTTTGCCATCAATCATCAAGGTACCTGAATAATCAATGTAATCGCCGACTTCAAAAGGTGCTTGCCGATCCGCCCGGGTTGTACAAGAAATGGTAGTTGTTGAACCGCTAGCGTCGGTTATCGTACCGCAAGGACCTGGCGGTGGAGCTGAAATAGTCGGCAACGAATCCATCACGAAACTGTGACAATAACCATCCGTTTGTGCAGGAAAGGGCGGGAAAAAAATTCCATTGACCGATGGCAAATTAGTACATAGCGCACCGTTACCTTGCTTGGGACGGTTCTGCTGAGGACAAAGCGCATCGGTATCTCCATCTGAGCCAAAAGGAAAAGCCCTTGGAATACACATCGGAAAACCCGTAGCAGCATGAATCGTCGGATTATCCGTATCCGCTGTAAAACGTGGATCATAGTGACTCTCTTCCACATCACAAGTGCCTCCTGTCTTACATCCTGTACCACCATGTTTTAAACCAAAACGGCCTGCCGGATCGTTAACCCGGACACGCGCATCAGGAACATTGCAGTTAGGACTTGCGTTTGATTGCCCTTGAAGTCCGTTAGCGGGCAAAACCGAAGACACGCAAAGTTCACCGGTGGTGTAATCAATGGACTTGATATAACCCTGCCCTAGATTAAGACTCTGTTGGGATATAAAAACCAGCCCGGCGATATGTTTGGCATCACCTGTTGCTGAATCCTTGACAATATTTCCCTGTATATGAATTTCATAAGCAGGTAAAGGCAACGGACCGGGCGGCGTAAGGGGTTTATCGTTAAGCGCCAGGCCCGATGTGTCTGGCGCTGTGCCGGCTGGGGTCAACAATGGATCGAAAAGATCCGCCCATGTCAACGAAGTCGCCGGCATTTGCAGAAGGGTATTGCATGGAATGATGATCTCGATACCATTGACTGTCACCCTGCCGCCCCATAGACGATGGTCAAGGCTGCTACCCGAACCCGCGCAAACATTAGGATCGACGACAGCACTTTGTATGTAGCCGGTCACATCAAACCGGGTTGGTACAACCGGGGGCGGTATAATGGGGCTGCCAGGGAAAATAGCAGGCTTGATACCATTTTGGTTGCCTTGTGCAGCGAACACGGAATTGGCAGCAACCAAAGCACTCATCAAGCCGATAGCGATGGTAAGGTACTTAAATTTCATAGCAGGATCACCTTTAAATTATTTAATTGCTCTAAATCCTGCGCTGCAGGCACCGAATTGTTATATTTACCGATATTTTTTCATTTGCTGAAGCGTAACGGGGTTTGCAACCCCGTTACTCACGTTTTGTTTATGTTGAGGTCTTCAAACGTTTCGGCCGGCTTTTGCAGTTACTGCAAAGCCGCCTTACCCCGATGTTTTAACCCATCATTTCCGATAACACGGGCCGTGCACCGTTGGGTTCCATCCAGCGAACATATTCGGCAAGGTATTTAGGATCACCCAAAGCCGGTGCCATGCCCCATCGCTCCAAGGCTTCAATACCAAACTTGACAACCCCCAGATGCTCGCTTTTATCTTTATCCAAACGAGGATCAGAAAACTTGTAACCCAGATGCTCCCTAAGCAACTCAATATTTGCTTTGCTGCCGGTCAAAAATGTCCAGCCCGGCTTAATTCTGTGCATTTCGGTATAGGCTTTTAAAACCGCCGGGGTATCGTGTTCCGGTTGTAGAGAAATTGAGTACATAAAAATATCCTTGCCCATGCGGTCACCAAATTCTTTATAAACCTGTTTCAGGTTAGCCGTCATACCGGGGCAAATACCTTGGCAATCGGTATAAGTAAAGTTGATCATGACAGTCTTGTTCTTGATGAGATCATCATAAAAACGCACGACCTTGCCTTCATGCGTCACCACCGGAACATTAGGAAAAGCCCGTTTACTGCGACTGGTCTGGTTGCCAACAACCGGAGTCAAGGGAATGGCAAAGCTCTCCGGAATAAAGGCTAAAGCCGCAACCCCTAAAGAAGCGCCGGTCATATTTTTAATAAAGTCTCTTTTTTTCATCGCTGGTTACTCTTTAATAATTAAGTTAGACACATTACTTGCCGGCATTAGGATCTGTTGGCGGCACGATTTTCCATCGAATCATCATGGCGTGATCTTCATGCACTACGTTATGGCAATGCATGGGGTAATCGCCATACCAATCACGGAACTGCATGTCGAAGGTGATACTGGAGGTTCCCGTTGTAGCTTGGGCAGCATCACCAATACGAACGACATCTTTTCTGGATAAATCATCGATTGCGGGAGCCTTACCATCGCGGTTAACAATCTGAAATTCTTCATGATGGATATGCACCGGATGTGACCAGCCGCCCCCGGAAGTTAGCGTCCACTCTTCCTGAGAGCCCTCTATCGGATAAGCGCTGATAACTGTTGGATTAAAGAACTGACCATTAACCACCCAGGCACCATTACTGGTGCCAAAATCAAACTTGCGTTTAATTTTGACCGGATTTTTAGTGCGGTCTGGGAAAGGCACCATCACCTGAGTTTGTAGCGTCGCCAACGGTGCGCTGTTATCGACAACAGTGGCGCTTGAAACAATAAACTTGAGCAATTGGGTATTGCTGCCGGAGGCTAATATTTTGCCGGTAGTGCCTTTGCCGTTGAGTTGTTCGAGGCGGTTTTCCAGATAAATCACCGTGCCAGGCTCATAAGTGCTGAAATCGATAATAACGTCGGCGCGTTCAGCAACGCCCAAACGTATGCTGGGCACGATTTGCGCCTTGGGTAACAAATTACCGCAATTGGCGATACGGGTCATTCTGGCACCGTTACTTAACGACAATTCAATAAAGCGTGAAGGCCCCGCATCCAGGAAGCGGAACCGGTATTTACGGCGATCAACCGTTAAATAGGGTTTAATTTTAAAGTTAACGGTTTGCTGATCGCCAAGGATGCCTTCAATGTTGAAGGTATCAAAAAACATCTGTCCGGTTTGATCCAGCACCTTGTCAGTAAACAGCAAAGGAATATCGTATTGACCACTGGGTAATCTTAAGCCGGTCGTTTCATCATCCGTATCCAGGTTAATATCTTTACTGAACAAGGTGTAAAAAGAAGCCAGGCCTTTATAAACATTTTGCGAAGTAAAATCCATCCGGTGGTCATGAAACCACAGCGTGCTTTGAGTTTCTTGCCAATCGCCCGGACACCACAAACCATTACGATATGTTCCAGCTTTGTGGGTACTGGCAAAACCGGCGCGTATATTGGGATACCAGAAGTCATACCACTTACCGGAATCCCAGAAGCGCATCGGCCCGCCATCGGATTCTGGCGGGTTGTGGGCATTATGAAGATGCGGCGAACACTGATTTATGCCAAAGCCTTGCGTGTCCCTGCCATTTTTGGGTAAGCCGTTGTACATGCGCATCAACACTGGCGAACCATACTGCGCCTTTAACCGCAACACGCCGGCAGCATAATCGCCATTGCTATTGGGATTCATATCTACATAAGTCCACACCTTGGAATTAAAAGACGGATACTCAGCAGCGGAATAGAAATTCCAGTCAATCTCCTTGGCCATCAACTCATATTTTGTACAGGCAGCCAAGCCACCCAATTCATCCCAGCGTTGATGATCTTCAGTACGCGCTTCGGTAAAATTCTCATAGGCACCAATGGGGCCATTGCCAGGGTTATAAAGGTTCTGGGTTTCCAGACACTGACCTTTTTCGGCCACGGGCCCTGTAAAATTACCCACAGAAACAGGCGTTTTGGGGATAGGCAGAGGATCCGACCAAGGCTTAGTGCAGGGAGGACTAATAATCCCGGGAGAAGAACTGCTGTTGGACGCTTCCGCCAGATTAGGCAAAAACACACCGCCGCCAATAGCTGTCAGCCCGCCCACGCCAGCAGTCAGGCCCATTTTAAACAAATCCCGTCGAGATACCCCAGCCGCCTGAATATCATTGACCTCTTTCATATAACGCTCAACCATCTTTTCTTGCCGACTGAAATTTGTAGCTTTGATAATTTTTTTAAACATGACCCATTCCTCTCTTTTTTGATAGCTCTTATAAGTTACTAACAGGGGGTTTATTACAATGAAGATAGAGGTGGCAATAGCCGTCGTAACCCAACCTACATTTTTTAAAACTTTTTTAATAATTCTCTGTTGCTTTGAACCTTTGGTTGTTTTTCAGGAATTAACGTATGCTTAAAGATAAAAAAGCCTTATAGATTAACAACGACTTCCACCTAAACTGACTGAACTTTGTCGTGTTAATAATTTTTATGAACATGCCACATTCATCTCAATTCTGAACTATATCGATCAGGCTATTGGTAAGCCCGTCGGCTTTAGGGCTTGCAATCTTTATTCTTACTAAACTTACTTGAATCATGAATTTAAATTTTGTAGTATAATTTGCCTTTTGCTTTGAAACTTTAGCTGTTTATCTAGCGCAACCCTATGAATAATAATAAAAAAAGCCTTATAAATTAATAAGGACTTCCACCGCAGCTGACTGAAATTTGTCGCTTTATTAATCGATTTGACATGATACATTCCTAATAAGTCAGGGTTCTAAATCAGAGAGTTAATAAAGTGTTCAGTAGTTAATACTTAGGGAGGGGTTTAAGAATTTTTAATTTCTTCTTAAATCCAATTTTAATCAAGACTTAATGTTAATTCAGTTTGTCTTAATTATCTTCCTGTATATTGGTTCTAAGCGTATAAACTGGCATGTTTTAGGCTTAGGTTGGTAGATTACGCTACCGGTTTAGTTGTCAATCCTTCCACGGGGCTTGACAACTGCTTTATCATTTCACTTTTATTTTTATTTTTAGTCTTTTATCCCAATGGAATAACGTTGCCACTTTAAACACTCATTCAGTTCGTCCTGAGTTGGTACCCTGCAATAAAGATACAAAGCAATCCATGCGACATAAATGTAACATCATGAATTTATATGGAAATAACCCCTATTACACTAAAGATGAGGACATCGCACGGAGAAAAACTGTAATATTTTTGATACACAAGTGTGGTGATAAATTTAAGGAAAGCTTAAGAATAGGCAAGGAACCACTGAAATGTCACTGTAATATTTTTGATACACAGGGGAAAGAATTTAACTGGCGTGGGCTTAGCAAGAAAATTGTGGCACTGAATTATTGCGATAAAGCGTTAGGTGCATAAATCATACAGCCCTTTAAATTCGTGACTTTATTAGATTAATAGCCGGTTGCCGGAGTTGTCGCGGGCGTTTTAATTTTTTCAAACCGACAAATGCAGGTTAAAAACACTAAATTTGGCACTATTTTGAACTGTAACAAAAATATTTCAGAGGTTGCTGCCAGTATTTCTAAAATGATGCAAAATCGTTTTTTCCAATTCTATTTCGTGTCTGAACGAAAAAGCCGA
>SESF01000033.1_pt1 | contig 19296 bp, 4 predicted proteins | sample 3171521 | NCBI WGS metagenome assembly SESF01 (sample SAMN10866945, study PRJNA518727) | freshwater metagenome | biome: subpolar coniferous forest; feature: holomictic lake; material: water; isolation source: holomictic Lake 227, 6 m and 8 m depth | place: Canada: near Kenora, Ontario | collected...
ATGGTGCAGAAGGTTGCTGAAAAGGATTAATGAATTATCGCCAGTTTTCCTTTGGAAAGGATATTAATATCTTTTTGAATAGTATAGATATAAATACCTTGTGGCAGATTTTCAACATTAACCTGATTTTCTGCCTGTGTAATTAAACGGGTGAGAACTATTCTTCCCTGCAAATCAACCAACCTTAGATTAATGTCTTTCCCGAAGGCCGAACCCAATTCAACCTGGATTGTGTTTTCAGCCGGATTGGGGTATATTTTTGCCGCAGAATTTTTGGAGACTTCTAATTTGGTTAAAGGAGATTCTCTCTTTAAAACGCCTTCAATATAAGTTGTTAAGCTGGTACTTCCAACGCTGACCACAACCGAAGCTGGTAATATACGGGCAAACCATTTTACCCTCCAGCTGATCGAATCTTTACTTGCAATGGATGTATAAGTTCCCTGATCTTCAAGTTCAGTATAGGGTAAAGTCCCCGACGTATATACTTCAACTTCGGCTTCACCAGGAGCAGCTTTTCCGGCAGCAACATCCTCAAATTTCTTAATGAAGAGCATATTCCCATCAACAACATGTGCCAGCCAGCCTTTCCCGTCGCAGAAAAACTTACTTCCGGCCTTGCCAGCGGTAGCATCCTGATCGTACCAAACATATCCGGAAATAGCCTGTGTTCTTCCTGCCATGTCGCCCGTGACACTGGTCGTTGATTTTGGGAAAACGGTCAAGCCGCTGTTTGTTACCCGGGTAATTTCCCACGGAGCCCATTTTTGAGCCAGGGTCTTTTCATTTTTGATGCAATAGTCGATTATTATTGACGTATCGGCGGCATTTGCAGCTATAGTTTTGTAAAACCGCAACATCGTTTTAGTATCTGTATTTCCGCGAAATACAATTTTGTTATTCTTGATGACTTTACTGAAAGGCTTGTTGTCGAGGTTTACAGGTGGAGGCCAATTCCAGACACTCTGAGGACTGGGCCAAAAGGTGGAACCTGCCATATCTCCTGAACCAACGAAATCAACATACATGATCTCATTATCGTCCAGTTTAAACGAGGTAATGCGGGCACCCCGGGCCGAATCAACTTCGAAATACAGATTGGCACAGGTCAGGGAAAACTTGCCTCCGATACCTTTTTGAGGAATAAGCGGTTGGGATTGAACTTCAAGACAGAGGAAAGCCAGAAGCAGCAGAAATAGGTTTTTCATGAAATCAGGTTTGTTTGAATAGGTCGTTCAAAATTAACTTTTTAAATCATAACTTTCTAAATTCATTTGCATATTGAAAACCTGCCGAAACCAATATAAATACGATAATTTTTTTTTTTGAAATGATGATTATTCCTGAAATCAAAAAAACCCATCCAAATCATTGATATGGACGGGCTTTTGGCAGTTTAAATATTCAGCTATGAGACCTCTATTCTACGACCAGTTTATAAGTTTTGGGGTTCTTCTGTTCAATTTTGATAAAATATAATCCTATCGGGTTACCATTCAGGTTCAGCGATTCAGTTTTGTTGACAACCAGCGATTTGTAGATTATCTTGCCAGTTAAATCATAAACGGTTATACGGCTTCCGGGTATCGGGATGTTTTTAAATCTGAGCTGAACCAATCCTTTGGTAGGGTTAGGGTAAATTTGCACTTCCGAATCGTTTGATAGTGAGTTGATTACGGTTGCAATATTGACCTCCACGGTAAATTTTGAAATGACTTCTTTCCCGTTTGAACTTGCAGCAATGACTATTTCTGATGAACCGATATTTACACTTGAAAAATGCATAGTCAGACCGGAACCTGTGATTGTGGCTGTAACCACTTGATCATTGGTATTTGAAGTAACACTGAATATCAATACATCGCTGAAGTCATCGTCAGCAAATACAGTTTTCAAATCGATTATTTGATCCGGTGCTGCTTTGTCGACCGAAATATTCTGGATTGGATTTTTTACATAAGGCGCATGATCGACATTCCTGACAGTAACGATTAAATCATCGGCCGGAGAATCAGTTCGTCCGTCGTTGACGACCAGAGAGAATGTATATTGCGTATCGATACTGACTAAGGGAGCAGTGAAGGTTGGTTTTGCATCCGTTTCCGATGAAAGTAATATTCCGGCCGGTGCGGTCCATTTATAAGTAAAGATATCCCCATCCGGATCGGAAGAAGCCGAACCATCGAGCAAAACCGATGCACCTTCATTCGCAGATTGATCGGTGCCTGCATTTGCAACCGGTGCTTTATTAACCTGTAAAACGGTAATCACTACTTCATCGGCCTGAGAGTCGGCTTTTCCATCATTAACCACCAGTGAGAAGGTATATTGAGTATCCGTACTTACTTCTGGAGCGGTAAAAGTGGGTTTGGCATCTGTAGCTGAACTGAGAACAATACCAGCAGGAGCAGTCCATTGGTATGTCAACGCATCGCCGTCCGCATATGATTCCGTATCAGAAGAAGCTGAACCATCGAGCGTAATCAACGTTCCCTCATTCCTGGATTGATCCGGTCCTGCATTTGCCGCTGGTGGCTGGTGGGTTTTCCTGATTGTAATAACCACCTGATCTGCCTGAGAATCAAGCTTTCCGTCATTAACCACCAGCGAGAATGTATATGGTGTATCCGTGCTCACTTGAGGAGCGGTAAAAGTAGGTTTGGCATCGGCAGTTGAACTGAGAACAAAACCAGCCGGAGCGGTCCACTGATAGGTGAGGGGATTGCCATCGGGATCAGAAGAAGCCGAACCGTCGAGCGAGCCCGAAGATCCTTCGTTCACCGATTGATCCGATCCTGCATTGGCCAAAGGAGCCTGATTTCCTTTGTGTACCGTTACAACAACCTGATCCGCCGGAGAATCAAGCTTTCCATCGTTGACCACCAGAGAAAAGGTATATTCGGTGTCCGCTGAAACACTCGGAGCTGTGAAAGTTGGTTTTCTGTCTGTATTTGAACTCAGGCTAATTCCTCCGGGTGCAGTCCATAAATAAGTCAGCGCATCACCTTCAGGATCTGATGAGGCCGATCCGTCCAGAGTGACCGAAGCCCCTTTGGGTACCGACTGGTCATCTCCGGCATTGGCCGTTGGGGCTTTATTTATGTGTTTCACGGTAATCACCACCAGGTCGGGAGGCGAATCAGCTCTTCCATTATTGACCACCAGCGAGAACGTATAGTCGGTATCGACATCAACCTGAGGAGCGGTAAAAGTCGGTTTGGCATCAGTTTCTGAGCTGAGTGTTATTCCGGGCGGGGCAATCCATCGGTAAGTCAAAGCACCACCATTACCCGGCACTGGAATTTCTGAACCATTGCAAATAGTCAGAGAGAAATCATAGTTTGGATCGGTCGGGGCGGCAGGAGAAATAATGGTCAGTTTGGCCACGGTTGGTGAACTTAGATTGATATCAGTTGGCTGAATAAAAAAGTAAGTCGGTGCACCACTTTCAGGAGTGGACGAGCCGGAACCGTCGTAAACGAGCATGGAAAATTTATAGTCCACGGCAGGAGTTGGTTCAGGGGAAGAAACAGAGAACAAGATTGAAGTCACTGAAACCAATGGCATTTCGATGGGCGGAATAGAAACGTAGCTTATAACACCATTGCCGGGTTCTACCGAATTGGAGCCATCAAAAACTTCCAGAGAGAAAATGCATTTTTTATCGGCTTGGTTTACAGGAGTGACGATGGTGACCTTGGCGATGATTTTTGGGCTCAGCGTAACCCCGGCAGGGATCACCCACTGAAATTTCAGGGCCGGATCAACAACAGTGGAAGCATCTTCAATTTGCAGGGTAATGGTATGATCGCTTGTTGGAATTACCTCCTGACCGGTAAAAGTAATTCGGGTCACATAGGTTTTACCAATACCCATTTCTACCGGACAAGGCCATTGATAATTGACCGGACAATCACCCGGAGTAGAAGACGCCGAACCATCGAGGGTAACAAGGTCGCCTTCGGTTACTGACTGGTTTGGTCCGGCATTGGCCACCGGTGGCTGGTCCGTTTGTAAAACCTTGACCATAACCTGGTCAGCCGGAGAATCAGCATGACCATCGTTAACAACTAAAGAAAATGTGAATTCAGTATCATTAGTTACGCTCGGAGCGGTAAAAGTTGGTTTAGCAACGGTTGTTGAACTCAGTGTAATTCCGGCTGGAGCAGTCCATAAGTAAGTCAGTGGATTTCCATCGGGGTCGCTTGAAGCGGTTCCATCCAAAGTCACCGTAGTCCTTTCGTTCGCGGATTGGTCCGGTCCGGCATTGGCAATTGGTGCTTTATTGGCCGGAGCAGCAACCGAAAGCTTGACGATGACTGTTGCGTTTGGCGTATAGGAAGGTTCAGTAGTTACCTGCCCGTTTTTCAGAAAATATTCGGCGGTTATTCCTGAGATTTCAAGGTTTTTACTCGAATCCCAGAATTTATAGGTAATGGGATTTCCAATGGTGTAGCCGTTTGTTTGTCCGTCATCTTTACTGGAAGCAGCAATGGCCGCAAAAGTATTGATATCAGAGGTGACAATTTGCTGTGTCAGTAAGACCTTTCCAACACAAATGGTGCCGTCGAATACAGCAATCTCATCACCGGCATCGAGTGCCACCCCGCCAATGATCGCATCGACCACATAAATATTCATGTGATCGTTACCGAAACCCGACCAGACGACACTAAAATGTCCTTGGGCAAAACCTGTTGCCGAAAGAAGAAAAATCACTATTAAATAGGTAAACCTTTTCATGAGGTTGAATATTTATATTTATCAAAATATGCAAATCGAATTCAACACAATTCATCTTCTATTTCTTTTCAGAAACAGTAAAGTATGTCCAATCCCCTTTCTTTTCCTGCTTGTACTGATAACCAACACATCCTGCAATAGTCTCCCACTTTTTTTTGAAAAACCTGACGTAATCATCTTCCGTTACGCCGCCCAGGTTATACATGGTGACCAGTTTATTTCCATAGCCCATCATTCTTCCTTTTACAACTGACTTTTCAGCACTTAAAATTTCCATCTGGAAATCTTTAAACTGCTGTTTATTCGAAGAAATTTCCTGAACAAATTTTGCCGGAGTCATGTTTGCTATTCCTTTCCAATACGGGCAACCGACCTGGCCCGTCCAGGCTCCAAAATCTTCAGGAGTTTCACCTTTGGATTTTGAATAACTTATACCTGAAATTATGAAATAGACCAAATTTCCCTCTGCTGTCTCCCATTTTTGTTCAACAGAAAGTTTCGGTAATTTCACTTCCAGATTCTTCTCCTGAGAAAATACAAAAGTTACAGCAAATACTCCCAGAATGATTAAGGTGATAAGCTTCGTTTTCATTTACTACCTGATTATTCAGTTTTGAATTTCATGATTAATTTTTAACGACTCAACATTATTTTTTTCACGGTATCATTTGCTTTCAGGAAGTAATTACCGGGTATCATTTTTAACCCGTCATCACTTTTACCGTCCCAAACCAGGTGTTTCATCTCGTTGCCATTTCCCTGATACAGGTTGCGAATAAGCCTGCCGCTGATGTCAAATATCCTGATATCGAGTTGTGGGGCGTCTTTCGCATCGACTTCAATGGTTAGCTTGTCAGTAAATGGATTAGGATAACATTTTACTGAACCGGAATCAGAAAGCACATTGATTTTTGTTGCTAATGAAGTATTGGCGCGGGCAAACATGGATTCTCCTTTCACAAAATTGCTTTGGCTGTTTTTAAGCAATTCAGCTTGAAGCAGGTATTCCTGGTTGTTCCGGTACAAATGAATACTCACCGCATTTCCTGAAATATATCCATCAGCTTGTGCCTGAAGTTCGTCATTGGACGAGGCGGAAATGCTTATGAAGTTGCCGGTCATTTGATCGGGGCCAATCTGGGCTGATCCGACACAACGAATCCCGTCGAATATTCCAAGCTCGTCGCCAGATACAAATCCACTTTTCGCCAGATCGACCAGGTTGATGTTCATATGGTCGGTTCCGTTCCCAATAAATACGTTCTGAAAATGAGTTGATGCAAGTACCTCAGGCACAATTACCGACGATTTGGTGCCGCTGGCAGGAATGGTCAGGATTCCGGCAGTCAACATATTAACCTTGTATCCTTTATTCGGATTCAGATTGCCTATGTTGTTTTTCCATCCACCCAGAATACCAAAGTCCTCGAGGGCCAACCCGGATTCGTCCATCACCTTGATGAGTTTTCCCTGATCAATCAGAGTTTGGAAAACTGTCATCGCATCCAAAGGAATATCTGATGGATAGGCAATTATGTTCCAACCTGCAGAAAGGCTGATGTCCATTGGCAATGGAACGGGAGTCCCCTGAAGAATGATGGAGACGGGCTCCGTCGTATAGACTTTATAACCCTTTCCAATCGACAGATTTCCAATTTTGTTTGTCCATCCGCCAAAGAAGCCAAGGTCTACCAGTGCATTGCCTGCCTGGTCCATCACTTTCGTAAGTTTTCCGGCATCTATGAGTGGTTGAAAAATGTCCTTCATATTCAGGTTTGCCGGAATCACATTGGCAGAGAAAATATTCCAACCCGGGATCACTTTTATGGTTTGTATACCTGTGTTTGCGACATTCTTTACAGTTATCAAAACCTGTGATGTTGTTGAATTTACAAGGCCATCATTAACAATCAGGCTAAACGTAAAACCTTGATCTGCATAAACATCAGGAGCCGTAAACGTAGGTTTTGCCGCGGTTGTCGAACTCAATGTAATTCCTGAAGGGGCAGTCCATTGATAGGTTAATGCATTTCCATCCGGATCTGATGATGCTGAGCCATCCAAGGTAACAACAGTCCCTTCGTTAATTGACTGGTCAGGCCCGGCATTGGCCACCGGAGGCTTATTCACCTGCTTTACGGTTATCACTACCTGATCTGCAGGAGAATCAACCAATCCATTATTAACTACCAGTATAATGGTGTAACTGGTATTTACACTGACTTCAGGTGCCGTAAATGTTGGTGATGCAGCAGTTTTTGAGCTCAGGATAATTCCTGCCGGTGTAGTCCATTTGTAAGTCAATGGAATACTGTTGGGATCAGCTGAAGCTGAACCATCCAAAGTAACAATGTCGCCTTCATTAACTGACTGATCGGGTCCTGCATTGGCCAAAGGACCTTTATCCACTTGAAGTACAGTTATTACTACCTGATCTGCGGGAGAATCGACTAATCCGTCATTAACCACGAGACTTATGGTGTAACTCGTATTTACGCCGACTTTAGGAGCCGTGAATGTAGGTTTTGAAACTGTCGTTGAACTCAGGGTAATCCCGGCGGGCACAGTCCATTTGTAGGTCAGTGGATTTCCGTCCGGATCTGTTGATGCCGAACCATCCAATGTGACAACCGTATTTTCATTCACTGACTGGTCAGGTCCTGCATTGGCCAGAGGAGCCTTATTCACTTGCTTTATGGTTATTATTACCTGATCTGCAGGAGAATCAACCAATCCATTATTAACTACCAGTACAATGGTGTAACTGGTATTTATATTGACTTCAGGAGCCGTAAATGTTGGTGTAGCAACCGTTGTTGAACTTAGAACAATTCCTTCAGGAACGGTCCATTTATAAGTTAATGGATTATTGTTGGGATCTTTTGATGCCGAACCATCCAAAGTTACAATTGCACCTTCATTAACTGTCTGATCGGGTCCTGCGAAGGCCAAAACACCTTTGTTTGCTTGAAATACAGTTATTACTAACTGATCTGCAGGAGAATCGACTAATCCATCATTAACCACCAGGGTAAAGGTGTAACTTGTATTTATTGTTACTGCAGGTGCTGTAAATGTTGGTTTTGCAGCATTTGCCGAATTCAGGGTAATTCCTGCCGGCACGGTCCATTTATAGGTCAATGGATTGCTGTCCGGATCTGATGATGCCGAACCATCCAAAGTAATAATTTGTCCTTCATATACTGACTGATCAGGACCGGCGTTTGCAATAGGAGCCTTATTTACTTGTTTTACAGTTATAATTACCTGATCGGCAGGTGAATTTACCAATCCATCGTTAACCACCAGGGTAAGGGTGTAACTCGTATTTACACTCACTTCAGGAGCTGTAAATGTTGGTTTTGCAGCAGTAGTCGAACTCAGGGAAATTCCATTCGGTACAGTCCATTTGTAGGTCAATGGATTTCCATCCGGATCGGTTGAACCCGTACCATCCAAAGTAACAATCGAACCTTCATTGGTTGTCTGGTCGGCACCGGCATTGGCAACCGGAGTACTATTTGAAGCCTTGACGGTTATTATGACCTGGTCTGCCGGTGAATCCACCAATCCATCGTTTACCTTCAGTGTAAGTGTGTAACTGGTATTTATTGTGACATTAGGAGCTGTAAATGTTGGTTTTGCATCAGTTGCCGAACTCAAAGTAATCCCGGACGGTACAGTCCATCTGTATGTCAGCGGATTTCCATCGGGATCTGAGGAGGCGGTACCATCCAGCATAACAGTTGCTCCTTTGTTAACCATCTGGTCAGAACCGGCATTAGCAACAGGAGCACTATTTGAAGTCTTTATGGTGATTACAACCTGATCAGCAGGAGAATCAACAGTTCCATCGTTAACAACCAGAATAATGGTGTAACTGGTGTTTATGGTGACTGCAGGAGCTGTAAATGTTGGTTTCGCAGCAGTTGCCGAGCTAAATGTAATCCCTGCCGGAGCGGTCCATCTGTAAGTCAGCGGATTTCCATCCGGATCAGTAGATGCAGTACCATCGAGCGAAACAGTTGCTCCCTGGCTCACTGTAAGATCAGAACCGGCATTGGCAACAGGTGCTTTATTTATATTCTTAACTGTCACAATAACCTGATCTTTCTGAGAATCCGCCTTTCCGTCATTGACGACTAAATCAAACGTATAGGTTTGATCTGCATTAACTAAAGGAGCTGTGAATGTGGGTTTTGCATCAGTTACCGAACTTAGAGTAATTCCTGCAGGTGCTGTCCATAAGTAGGTCAGTGCATCATTGTTTGCATCGCTTGATCCTGAACCATCCAAAGTGACCAGCGTATTTTCGTTTACAGTTTGGTCAATTCCCGCATTGGCATTTGGAGCTGTGTTCAGACTACTCACAGTCCAATTTACTTTGGAAGTACCGACTCCTTCTTTACCGCTGTTATACTTCGCCAATTTGCTCAGGTCAAGAGTTAAACTGTAGATTCCTTTTGCATTTCCAGCCTGATCCATTCCCGAAACGACATAGAGTTTGTCGGTAGATTTTAAAATCGTCAAATTCTCCGTTCCCAATGATTGCCCGTCGCGTTCAAATTTCAGGGCATCTTTAATTAGGATGTCGTCGAGCAATTTGTCTGAGAATTCCAGCTGGAGCGAAGCGGGCTGGAGTGTCACCGGAGCTGCCGGTGCATTTTTCCATGTGCCAACCAATCCGGCTTCATCAATAAATAAAGGTATTTCAGTAACTATCTGGTTAGTATAAGAATCAATGCTGTACGCCTGCAAGCTCATGTTTCCGCCATAGTTCAATTTGACAGGTAATGATAACAGACCGGTATTTACGTTTGAAACATCGGCCAAAAGTATTGGATTGACCCGATCGGTCTGATAGATTTGAATTCTCGAATTTGGTTCGTTTACCGTCATCACTGCGTTCAAGCTTCGTGTTGCAGTGACCCCATCGTTATCCGAAAATCCCATATCCGGCGTGATGTGCAAATTGGTTACTGCCTTTGGAATGGAGCGGGAAACAATCCAGTTGTACTTCACGGTATCGGTTCGTGAGTTGCCGGCTAAATCGGTAATACCCTTCATTTTCACCTTCAGTTGGTAGTTGCCGTCATAATAGGTCAGCATCCTGAATTGGGTAAACAGGTATTCCGAGTCACTTTTAGTTGTGAAATCAAGTTGCGAAAGTGGCTGTCTGATGCCGGCTTTCCATAACTCCAGGTTTGCGACACCAAATCCTTTCACAGGTTCATCGAACTGAACGGTGAAAGCTGTCCGGTGCTGCGAATCGTAACCTCCATCGGTCGAAGGAATAATCTGACTTACCAATGGTGCAGTCTGGTCAATCTTCCATAGAGTACTTTGAATCAGAATTCCGTTGTTTCCATCGATGGTTTTGATATTTGGCAAATCAACGGTCAGTGTGTATTTTCCATCCTGCGACATCAAATCCTTCAATCCTGAAAGCTGAAACAAGATTCCTTTCGTATCCATTGGCGTTACGGTTAAAGTTCCTGAAACCGTTTTTCCATCTTTCTTCAGGCTAAACCGTTCCGACGATAAGGTGGACTGATCGATTGGTAGATTGAAGCGAAGCAGTAACAAATCGAAAGGCGGGCCGACCTTGTTGTCGGGTAAGCCAATAAATTCGCTTACTGCCGGAACATTGATGAACTGTGTCCAGGTTGCCTGTTTTCCAACCAGTCCGCTGGTACCAGTCAGGCTGCTGATCTGGCTGGTCTGAACGGTTAAAACATAGTATCCGTTTTCAAGTGATTTGGTGGTCAGATCAATTTTATAAGTTACCGAGTCAAGTTTCGTGATAGTCACGGTATTATCCATGACATCAGCTCCACCCTGAATGCGAAGCGTCATGTCTTCGTAATTGAAAGTCGATGGATCAATGGGCCGGTTAAATACCACGTTTACAGAAGTGACCGGTGATGTTGCTGCGGCAGCAGGAACATGATCGAACCGCACTATTGCCGGTGGATTCTGGTCTTTTGCGGTAAACCGGATCGTATATTTTTGAGTGCTGTTTGCTGCGAAAACATCGAGGAAATGTATCATGTTTTCGTAAACAGGTTCTTTGCTGTCGGGCATGGTGACAAATGTCTGCCACACATTATCCAGCGGAATGATCTGGCCATCTTCGCGGGTTACACTGGCAATCTTATAGTTGCCACCACCAGGATCGCTGAATTTGATGTAGTTCCAGCCAATCTGTTTGGGAGTAACCAGCAGTTCAAGTTCATGATTTGCAGAGGCAATATTTCCGGCAGTACTTTGGGAAATTGCCGGATAAACATCGAGAACTCCGCCATTGGAAAGGTAAATTACATCAGGAAACTCCAATGCATCCTGAACTTCGTTGACGAGAAAGTCATTGATTCCATCTTCTACTCCTGAATAAACATCTACACTTTTAATCAGTTCGTGCAAAGTAGCTCCGCTGATCAGGCTGAGATCAGGATTTCCACGGCTATCGATATGACTGACTTTGGCATCATACGAAACAAAATGGCCCATCAGATCGCTGGTAAAATACCATTGACCGATTGCTGCCTTTTTAGGTGCGATATTCCCAAAATCGATGTTTGTCAAACCCAGTTGACGAGGCTGTCCGTTCAGGTTCGAACCAATCAGTGCAAAATTAATGGCCAGTCCTTTGGCGTTTTCCACAATTTTTGGCTGGGCGCTTTCGATATGGACACCATTTGCTGTGCCATAGCCATTGTTTTGAACCATCACGGCAAGTTCAGCCGGAACGATTGGTTCAATTGCCGGAGTCAACGGATCGTCGCCCAGAATATCGCGCTGCATAAAATAGTGCAGCCATAAATCCGGACTTGGATTGACATCCAGAGTGACCGGGAACAGCGGTTTGGTAACGGTTACGCCGGTAAACGGATCGAGGTAAGAGAACGAACCTCCGAATGAATAACTTTTTGGTACGGTAGGAGCCGCACCTTTTTCAGGAATGAAAATAACCGTTACAGAACCTTTCTGCTGTGCCCCTAATGTTCCGGTACCGTCAATTCCGGTCAGAATACTGAGCGCTTTGGTATCAATCTGGAACAGGTTGTTACTCGGAACTCCGTTTTCGTCGGTGATATCCAGGTTTAATTTGATTTCTTTCATGGCTTCGGTAGTATGGCCATTGAAAATGGTGAGCGTACCTTCGAAGGCTTCGCGGGTCATGACCACTTTCTGCGTAATATTGATCGTAACAGAGGCACAAACCGAGTTTCGGCCAGTTTCAACTTCAGCTTTCAGGATTTTCTGAGATGCATTGTATAATTCACCAACTGAACCATAGCCTTTTGAAAGGGCATAATTCTGGGTTGAATCAGCTTTTGAAACATAGCTTGCAAGGAGGTTGTTATCAATAATTCCAGGATATTCAGGTGTCGGTGAATAGATGCCTAAATTGAAAGCAACAACTGAATTATTCCATCGGGTAACAATAGCATCAATCTCATCCGCTGAAATGTCTGTTCCGATCATTTTTTCTTTTAACAATGCAACATTCGACGGGTCAATTGGCTGATTCTTGACAGAAACAGAAACCAACAACTTGATAAAATCATTAAAACTTTGCTTCGACTGCCAATCCATACTCCCCACCACTTCATTCATCCAGGCGACCTGCGCATCATTGAGATATTTAAGATATGCCATATCATCAAATGCCTGTTGTATGATTGGGTACTTTGAAATTGTTCCCTGCGTACTGCCAATTATCGAGGCACTTTTCAACGAATGATAAGCAGCTATTCCACAAGTTTTAAGTGCACCGACCAAACCAGCCAAACAATCTACCGGTTGGATGAAACCGGCAATACAGAGACCAACATCAGCGGCAAACCCCCATGAAATCCCTGAAAAACCAACGAAAGTTTTTATGCATCCGACTGTATTGGCGGCAGTTCCAATAATAGGAAGGCATCCTGCGAGACCAAGACCCAAATCAAGCAAACAGGGGTCGCAACCTGCAGTAGACGAACCGACTCCAGCTCCTGGCAATACGATAGGGTTGAACCAATAATGACCGCCAGTAGTTCTGTTTGGAACAAGGGGCCAGAACCAGCCGTTAAACCAGGGAGTTCCGCCTGAAGGACCGGTAGTGGTTACGCTGGAACCGCCACACGATCTTCCTGAAAAAGTAAGATTGTGTCCGGTTTTGTTCCACTGTTTATTCTCTCCACACTCCCATCCGTATATCGTAACTTCATAGTCGGTACAAGGTCCGGAAGAAGCAATCGTTTGCGTGGTCGTGGCTGATTTTAATCCGGCACGCCTTTGCATTACAACAGGAACCTGAATGGCCTGCTGTGCCATGAGATCTGTTTTGGTGAAATTCAGTATAAACTCATATTCCGGATCGTTTTGCGGAAGGGTGATATCGACGTCTTTGGCAGTAATCAAGCCTTTGTTGGTCAAGGTGATCAAAAATGGATACGTTTGGTCATTGACGAGTTGCGGCATATCCGTTGGCATGTCAACAACCACAACCGGTACCGGTACATTGGTTTCATATTTCATGACCAATTGTACATCATATTTGTCCTGAATCTGAGTTGGCACAACTTCCCAGGTGTAGGTGATTGCCTGGAAACTCAGGAATACACTTTGTTCATTAACCCGGCCAGGATCGATCGCAATTACAGTCTGAAAGCCTTCGTGCTTGTCTGCTTCCACACTCATTTTATAGGAACCTTCAGGCAGGCTGTCAACCTTAAAAGTACCGTCATCACCGGTAAATCCTTCGGCCAATATCTTTCCGGAGAAGGGATGACGAACGACCACATGGGCATTTTTAAGGTGTGGTTTGGCTTCTGTATAGTAGGAATACTCATCAAGCACATCGACTTTTAATCCACCCTTTTCCTGAGATACCACTTCAAATTGGTAAGGAACCTGCACCCCGTTGCCATTCACACAGTTTACAGCAATATTCCCTGAAATAGGTGTATTGAGCGGCATATCTGAAGTTGGTGAAAGGTTCAGAATCACCGTTGCAGTATCTTGTGGCGCAATATTCGGAATTGTTGCCGAACTCACCAGGCTCATCCAGCTTACATTGGGTAAACCGACGGTTACCGTGCCGGTTTGTCCGGCTCCGTTGTTGTAAATGTGAAGTTCATATTGCCTTGATTTTCCCTTGGTCATGGTGGTGTTGATCGCCACGGGATCGGATTTTAACTGTCCCTGCAAAGCCTGACAATAGTAGTAAGCCGGAAAATCGATGGCAACTCCTTCGGAAGATTGAACATGGAATTTAATATTTTCGTAATTGGTTCCGTTGGTCAGTTCGGTAGCCTTCAGGGTATAGTGGAATTCCAGGGTCTGATTTGCGGAAAGCACTGCTATCGTATCAAACTTTAAGTCACAACCTAATGGAAGTTTATCCGGAAGAATAACGATATGATTTAATGGTGCTTCACTGGTATTCCGAACTGCTATTTTTCCAAACAATATCTGACCCAGTTTCATTTCCCAGATAATATTCGAAGTTGTTGTGAGCTGCAATCCGGGTATGTCAAAAGCATCCTGACTGTCGCTGAGGTTTTGTTTCGGATAACAGGCTCCGATAACGAAATGCCCTGTTTCGTTGGGAATCGGTACAAAATCTACGGAATAATTTCCCGAATTGTCAGTCTTTGCTTTGAGTTCTCTGCGAGTGCCGTTGGTTAGAATGTACACATCAATATCGGCGTTGGGAACTTTTTCGCTATTTTTATTCAAGGCTGAACCATGAATCGTAATGGTTGTATTTGGAAGGTACAGCGTATTGTCGGCAATTGCTGTTGCATTGTATTCCGGAGTAATCGTCAGAGGAACTGCATCCGAAACATTGTTGAAATATACCAACTCGGTCAATGTCTCTGTCGGGTTAATTTTCGCCAATATATAGAAACTTCCGGTTTGATTCGGAACGTCGACGGTTTTCATAAAATTGGCCGCAGCTCCTTGCAGAATTGGCGAGGTAAATGTAAAATCTCCTAACGGGATATCACTATCATCGAGGGTCTTGTCCTTCGAGAAATAAAAATTCATTCCAACTCCTGAAGGTGCGGTAGCAAACCCACCGTTAAAGGCCGAACCGCTGATTTCAATCACATCGTTCGTTGCCGCAGTGTTTACATTTAAGGCAATATCGGTAATTTGAAGGTCTGGCTTGTTCTGGTCGGTCACGAAAAAATAACCGAAACCTGTTGTGAAAGTTGCTGCACTGGCCTGAATGGATGCCATCTGGCTTCCGCTCTGGATATGATCATTTTTAGTATCGATCGGAACCTGAACAGACCGTTGGCCGGCCAGAATCTTAGCCGTAGCCTGAATTTTAACCTGAGAAGTGTCGTTATATGAGATGTTTACATCCAGCGCTAAATCCGTTGGGGTGTTTCGCGTAATAGTCAGAGTTCCGGCATTTAATTTTCCTTCCGGAAGCGAAATCGGGTCGATCGAAACCGAAAGTGAAGGGCCGTCGTTATCGGCAATGACCAAATCTGCATTCACAACACCGCCGTTTTGGGCCGTTGTCCGGCAATTACAGGATGAAATGAGCACTGAACCGGTCAGTGTCACTCTCCGGAAACCATCGACAATGGCATTATCAATTACGCCAATGTTGAATTTTTGCTCCAAAGCTCCTTTCGGAAGTACGATGCTGGCCGGAAAGAAAAGCTGATCGCTTAGGCTGGCTGTCAGATTCACGGTGATATTATCAGTGCCTTTTACCCGCTTGATGACTCCCCAGGTGGCATAAATTCCACCTGATTCCGAAACGGTATCTGTCAAAATCTGAAGGCTCACTTCGGGAATATCGTTGTCAATAATGCTTGCTGTAACCTGGCTGGAAGTCAATCCGGCAGAGTTGGCATAAATCGTTGCATCGCTTGTTAATTCCGGAATATTGTCGTCGGTAATGCTCACTGTAGTTTGGCCTGAAGCCTGGTTTGCCGGAATAATCAATGTCGACGGGAAAGTCCACTGCGACGGCTTATTGGTTGAAAAATTTACCGACAAGGGCAAACTGGTAACCAAATCACGGGTAACTGTCAGCGTGATCGTTTCGCCTTCGGTTGCAGAACTTTTGCTCAGATGGGCTGTCAGTCCGGGAATCTCATCATCGAGTATGGTAATCGTTTTCGTTGAATTGATATAATCAGTTGCACTGGCTGAAATATCTACATTTCTTGGGCCATCGATGATTAGATTGTTTATCGGACTGAGGTTAAATACGACAGAAGACTGGTTGGCCGGAATGGTTACAGTGGCCGGAATGGTAACTTGTCCTGCCAGAGAGGCCGACAGGTTTACCGGTAAATCAGCTGAATAATCGCCGCTGCGGGTAATGATGCACCGAACCGGAGTAGCTGTATTTTCGAGTACCGCCGCGGTCTGAATGCTCAAAGTCAGCAAATTTCCAACGGTTACCTGACTGGCCGAAGTTGCTTTGTTGTTAGCTTTGTTAGCCGGGTATTCCTGCAATGCAGGGAGCGGAATCAACTCAACTTCAATGTTTGCATCACCAGAGAACTTTGGAAGTTCAGGCAGTTTAATTTTTTTTGTCCGGTTCAAGGTGGCTCCGGCGGCTAAATCCGGCATATATTGGAAACTCGGGTCAATCGTGAGCTTCGGTCCTGAAACCGGAATGAATGAAATGCGTTCGGCCCAGCCACCAACTGCTGCAACTGTAGCTATGTTTTGAACTTTCCAGCTGACAGTCAGCGAATCACCGGGATTGACATTTGCACTTCCGGCCTGAATGTCTTTGACCAGAATGTCCGGAAGTGATTTTAAAGCGACATGAGTAACTGCGCTTGTTTTCCCCAGGTTGTTATCTTCAAGAAGTTCGGAAACAGAGTTGGATACATCAGTTTTTACCAGGAAATAATAATCTCCGGAGTATTCGTTGGGAAGCGAAACGCTTACCGATTGAGTATAGGAACTGTCAGCTTTTAGTTGTTTGATGTTGGCGGTGGTTGACAGCAGTTTGTCGTCAACACTCAGGGTTTGATCGGTTGAAACATAAACGGCATCTGACCAGGCCACACCTGCAGTGCTACCTCCACCGATGTTGGTGACATTGAAACTGACGTTAAAAATACTGCCCGATTCGATATTTGTAGGAGCCAGAACATTGCTTACGGTCAAGTCGGGCAGAAGAATGATCCGGAAAGTCTGATCGGCACTTTCAACCGAAGAACATTCGTTAAAGGTACCGATTTTCCAGCGGTAAAGCTGTCCGTATTTTAAATTGGAGAGCCGGAAAGTTGTAGCGGAAATATTTGGATTTGTAGGTGCAACGGGCATTGTTGTGCCGTCTTCCCAAACGAACAGGTTATATGATGCAGTGTTTGGCGAAGGTTGCCAGAATAAATCCACCGTTGTGTTCTGATTTTCTTTTCCGTTTTCAGGGATCAGGCCGGTAACACTGGTAAGAGGTTTACAAAAAGCGGTCAGGATTACCGGATTGGCAAAGTCAGGAACCAAATCGAATACAAACTCAATCTTCTGTTTGATGTCGTATATTTTATCGGCGGGAATGTCGTAATATTTAAAGCTGATTGAATCTCCGCTGGGTTTGTCGTTGAAAACAAGGACTTTATATACTTTATTTCCGGTGGCAGGAAAAATAACAGGAGTCATCTGGGCGCCTCTGACTTCACCATTGACAGATGCAACCAAGGCACCGCCGGTCAAATAGGTTTCACCTATTTTTACTCGGATAATCATTTCGGTGCTTAACTCGAACCGATTGGCCAGGCTGACATTGCTCGGTATGGCTGGCAAGGTGATCGCTGCATTTACAACCATCGGCAACCAAATGAACAAGGCCAGGGCTATTTTTTGAATCACCTGTTTTTGGATTCGTTTGAGGTTCCAACTACTTCTTTTGGATTCGCCCTGGATTTCAGGAAAAAGTAGTTGACTATTTTTATCGATTGATTCTTTCATAATCGGTCGGATTTTACTCATTATTAAATCACTTTTCCAACGGCTTACTGGATTATTATTGATCTTTCCCATGGATTTGCATATTTGCTTATGAGCCAATTTTAATTCGTTGACTTTATTAGTTTCCTGATTGCCATGCCTTTCGATGTTTCAATTTTCAGCATATACATTCCTAAAGCCAGGTTTCTCGTATTGACCAGCAAGGTATATTCGGAAATATTTGATAGAACCTGGATGCAATTGCCTGACGGTCCGAAAAGTGAGACTGATTGAATCTTTGCTTCTGAAATAATATGAAGTTCGTCGGTCACAGGATTTGGATACACCTGAACTGAAAGATCGGACTCAGTTACCGGGATTTCGGTAGAACTTTCCAGATGAAGCGGGTATGGATTCATCGCCTGCCCGTAAACCTCATCACTGCTGAAAACCAACTTATCAGAAAGAGGAGTTTCAGTATTATTAGCGATGGATTTTAAACTGAATCTTAATTTTTCCTGGTTCGAATTCGAGAACATGGTTAGCAGAAAAACATAGCGATTCAAATTCGGAACAAAACGGGCTTCGGTTACGCCTCTTGCTTCGTTTTGCGAATAAGCCAGAAGCAGGTCTCCCTCATGAATCAAATCCTCACCGTTCTGATTAACGAGTTCCCCAATCAGGTTGGCCGAATATTCGAATGCCGGCGGATTAATCCGATAGTTAAGGTATAATTCGTTTCGGCTGAAAAGCGATTGCTGGGCCGATTTTAAATGGGCACCACTGGCTTTGTATTTTATATTGCTGTTCGAAACCGTTTTCATCATATAGCCGGTCAGGACTTTCAGTGAGTCGAGATCACCTATCCAGCCTGTTCCTGAATAATAAATGGCTGCAGCTTCTTTGCTCTTGAGCAGCGTTTCACCCGATGGAAGTGAATTTGGATCGAATGCCGCGCCAATTGCAGCATTGCCTTTCAGGATATATCCAATGCGGTTCCATCCTGCAGAAACTGGAATGGTAACCAGTGTCGGATTGATTTCTTTTCCTGAAAGCGTGAAAACCTGTGAAGTCGATTTTTTAAGCTTGAGCATTTCGTATTGCGGAACATTGCTCAAATCACCGAACCAACCTGAAGAAGTGTAATAAACTGCCGAAGTTGTTGCAGATTTTACATAGTCCAGATTCGCCAAATTCAGATTTCCAAAAACACTTCCAACACTGAGATCAGAAGGAATTGCACTTAATGAAATCCAGTTCCAGCCCGAAGCAATCGCCCGTTTCAGGGTAACAGTCGGAACAAAAACCCTGACTGAATAGGTCTTTTGGGTTGTTCCATCTTCTGCTGTAACGGTATAGGAAACCGGTGATGTGAAATTCCAGGTGGATCCGCTTGCAGGTAATATGGAAGCTTTGGGAGATAAGCCGAAGGTCGGTGCCAAGGCCCGGATGTCTGTTCCATAAGGCATGTAAAGAATTACCTGAAGCAAAACCTGATCAACCTTTACCGAATCCGCACCGATTACCTGAGCGTTCAGAATCTGTGCCTGATTACTCAGAGCGATGGTGTTTTTTACCGAAATTACCACTTCATCAGCAGTTGAATTCACTTTACCGTCGTTTACG
>SESF01028957.1_pt1 | contig 19269 bp, 25 predicted proteins | sample 3171521 | NCBI WGS metagenome assembly SESF01 (sample SAMN10866945, study PRJNA518727) | freshwater metagenome | biome: subpolar coniferous forest; feature: holomictic lake; material: water; isolation source: holomictic Lake 227, 6 m and 8 m depth | place: Canada: near Kenora, Ontario | collected...
CCGGTCAGGAAATTGTCTATGCCTATTACCGAATGGCCTTTGCCGAGCAGATAGCGTGAAAGATGGCTGCCCAGAAAACCTGCCGCGCCGGTGACTAATATTCTCATGAAATAGGCCTCCAGTCCTTAAATACTACCCGGCCGGCCCCGGTTACTTCGCGGGCGCGGGCCCGGGCTCTTCTACGGTTATCTCTGTGTCCGTCTCGGGTTCTACTTCGTGCTCTTTCGCGAGCTCCAGCGAGCGTTTCTTCTCCGCTTTGCCTATGAAATAAATGGCGATGAACATCAGGATCAGGCCGAACCAGTCTTCCGTTTTGGGCAGCTTCTGGTCCTTTATCAGCCACCAGACGAAGATAGTGGCCGCGGTGCCGGCTATCAGCGAGGTGAGGCGGTTCACCAGGCCGGCGAAGGTGGCGGTGCGGCCCTTGAACATGAACAGGAACACCGAGAAGAAGGCCGCCGCGCCGAAGGGCAGGCCCGTGAGGATGACCGTCAGCCACTTGGAAGGCGGGTTCTTCGCGGAATCCGAGAACTGGAAAGCGAAGGTGTTCTTCATCGCGGCTACCGGCTTGTTAACGGCGTCGGCGGCGGCTTTCAGCGCTTCCGGGGTCACCTTCTTATAGGCCAGCAGCTGCCCGGCCTCGGCGATGGCGTCCTCGGCCGCGGAACGGTTCTCGGCGGTGAATTTGGAGGTGTCGGAGGCCAGCAGGGCTTCCGCTTTGGCTATGGAAGCCGCCAGGGCTTCGCGCTCGGGCGAGGGCTCCGCCGGCTGCGTTATGGCGGGACGCTCGGCCGCCAGGAACGGGACCGCGGGCGCCTTGTTGATCACGAAGAAGAAGATGGTGCCGGCCAGCACTATGGCCAGCGTGGAGGAGATCTGCTCCACGGCGAAGAAGCCGTACGTGTCGTAGATGGCGCCTTTGGGCCTGGTGTTCTTGTAATAGTTCATTATGTAGATGCGGATGGTGTAGGCGGTGAGGTAGGCTGTGAGGATGGTCATGGCCGCCGCGTTGCCCAGGAAGTCGAAGCTGGATTTGTCGAACACGAACAGCTGGCTGAAGAAGGCCGCGTAGTTGCCGGTGGCCTGCACCATGGCGGTGGCGCCCTTGAAGTTCAGCATCTGCAGGGCCACGGCGCACAGCGCTATGACCACGGCCAGGTTCTCTTCCCAGTAAACTTTTTTCTTCAGGATGCCCTGCCGTATCTGCGCCTCGTCTATGGCGCGGCTTATTATGATGATGCTGGCCCGCATGATGATCATGGCCACCATCACGGAGATGGGCAGCGTGTACATCAGCGTGGTGGTGGGGATCACTATGGCCGTGCAGATGCCGGACGGGATTATGTAAAAGAATTCGCGGGGCATGTTAAAGCCCAGCACTTTTATCCGGTCGGTGGACTGGAACTTGTACCAGCCCAGGACGATCACTACGGCGTTGCAGATCAGCATTCCGCCTATGGTGTTGTAGAAGGTGTAGGTGGTGCCGCCTATGCCCATCACTTTGTCGAAATACTTGACCAGGAACCCCGTTACTATGTACAGCGCGAAGTAGCCGAAGGCGAGCTGCAGCAGGCGCTCCGTGGTGCCTTCGTGGGTTTTATGCATGAAAACCGTTTTCATTGTTTTTATCATGATCGTCTCCAGTCCCGGCCGCTAAAAAGCGGGATTCCCAAGTGGTTATATTATATATAAATAAAAAGGAACGGGTGGTGCGCCGGGCTTTCCGGGTTCAGGCTTTTGGCGCTCTTTTCCGCGAGATCTCCGCCGCCAGGTTTATCTTGTCCGTGAGCGCGAGGAGATTGAAAGGTTTTTCGATGTAGTCCATCGCGCCGAACAGGCGGGCGTCGCTGACGGTCACGGCGTCGGTAAGGATGCTGACCGCGAGGATGGGAATATGCGCGGCGGCGTCCATCGCGCGGATCTCGTTCATCAGGGTTATGCCGTCCAGGTCCGGCATCTTTATGTCCATCAGGATCACGTCCGGCATTTCGGCCGACCGCGCTCCGGCGAAAAAGGTCCGCGCCAGTTTCGGGTCGGAGAAAGTGCGCAGCTCGAAGCCGGCCGCGCCCAGGCCGGTCTCGTACATCTCCAGGACGGCGTCGTCGTCGTCGATCGCTGCTACTTTAACGCGTGGTTCTTCGGTCATAGTCGGGCCTGGCCGCGTCAGCGCTTCTTCCTCGGCGCGGCCGGTTTTGCCGCGGGGCCGGCCTTGGAGGCTTCCAGCACGCTGCATTTAAAGGTGCCGCGCGTGCTGGGCAGATAAAAAAGCGTGCGCAGGCCGTAAAGCTGCTGCTCGGTGATGAACGCCTGCAGTTCTTTGACGTCCGCGGCGGTTTCCAGCGGGATAAGGCGGTTCGCGTCCTTGATGGAGGCCAGCAGCGGCTTTATTTTCTGGATATTATAGGTCTCGATGTTCTTGACTTCGCCGTCCCTGGAGGCTTTTTCGCGGAACGCGTCCAGCGCTTCGCCCTCCAGCGGCTCGGCCCGCAGGAAAGCCGCCGTAGTGGTGTCGACGTGCAGCTCCATCACCGCCTTGCGTAGCTCGCCGAAAGCGTAGGCGAAAGCCTCGCCGAAGTTGTTGAGCGGGGCCTTGGTCTGGGTAAGCTCGCCGCTGATGTAGGCCGAAACGGTGAGCAGTTCGCCGTGGTAGAAAACGGTCTTGTCCTGCTTCCGGTTCCTCGTGTTCACTATCTCGGAGTTCTCCGTTTCGCGGAGGAAGTCCTTGATCAGCTGCACGGGGATGTTCCCGCGCCGGGTGGTGACGGTCTTGGACGTTTCCTCGCGCAGGATGGCCCGCCCGTCCTGGGACACTTCCAGGTAATAGTCCGCGCCGGTCTTGGGGGAATTGCCCGTAAGCCAGACGGACTTGCTGCGGTTGTTCTTCATCTGGTCGTAGGGCCGCATGGCCTGCAGCGGCCCGGCGGCGCACAGCAGCGCGCCCAGCAGGAGGGCGGCCCTTGTCATGGTTCCCTCACCAGCGCGTCCGCGGATAATCCGCGGCCGCGGCGCAGGGCCAGCCAGAGCAGCCCCAGCAGCACCAGGTTCTGCATGAATTCGTGGGGCAGGGAGTTGGATTTCCCGGCGCCGAAGCAGCCGCAGGAGGTGACGGGCAGGCCGCGCAGCCAGGCCTGGGCCAGCAGCAGCTCGAAGAACGCCAGCATGGCCGCCGTGAGCAGCCCGGACAGCCGCGTGAAGATGCCGGCCGCAAGCAGCAGCCCGGCGTAAAGTTCTATCCAGGGCACCGCGTAGGCGGCCCACAGGGCCGGCCCGGCGGCCAGCACTTTGTACGACTCTATGGCGTAAGCGAACTCTTCGGCGGGGGCCAGCGCCTTGACGATGCCGGCATAAATAAAAACCCCGGCTACCACGAGCCTGGCCAGCAGGCCGAAAATTTCCTTAGGGTCCGTTTTTTCGCTCATTTCAGTTCCCAGGGCCGGCCGCGGGCCCTAAATCCTCAGCGGGTTTTTTTCAGCAGGAGATCGAAGCTTTTGGCCCGCTCCAGCAGCTGCCCGCCGCCTACCGCTCTTTTGCCGTTTATAAAAAAAGTCGGGGTAGCGTTAACGCCTTTCATTTCGCCTTCTGCGGCGTCGAGCGTCACGCGCCGGCGCGTGGCCGGGGCCGCGGCGCAGGCCTGCATTTTACCCCAGTCGAGGTTCAGTTTGCGCGCTAAGGTTTCGAATTCCGCTGGTTTTTCCTTGGCCAGCCCCCATTTTTCCTGGTTTTCGAACAGCAGCGCGCCGTATTCCCGGAATTTGCCCTGCTCGCCGGCGCAGTCGGCGTAGGCCGCCGCGTCCGCGGACCACGGGTGGATGCTGCCGAGGGGGTAATGTTTGAAGGTGAGCCGTATCCCGCCGCCGTAGATCTTCAGCATGTCCTCCAGCGCCAGCGCCGCGTGGCGGCAGGCCGGGCAGGCGAAATCGGTGTATTCGTAGATCTGCACTGCGGCGGTTTCGGGGCCGAAGGTGCGGAAATCCGGCGCGGGCCGGGCGGGGCCCAGGTTCAGCTGGCGCGCCAGCAGCACGGCCGTGGTGGAAACGAAGATAAGGACCGCGGCCAGCGCGGCCAGGCGCGCGTTCTTTTTGCTTATCATAAGACGGCCTTCCTGAAAATACTTCTTAAGACCATGAAATTATACTACAAAAGCTTGACTATCTTGGACGGCGAATGCGCGCCTTTTATCAGCAGTATTTTTTTAGCGTCCACGCCCAGCGCCAGCGCCAGCGCGCGCAGGGCCGCGGCGTTGGCCATGCCCCTTTCGGCTTTCGCCTTGGTCCAGATCTCGTACGTATCCTCGCTGCGTTTTACTACTTTATCCCGTTTAGAGTCGGGGTGGACGCGCAATTTTATGAACATAAAGGGAGCGATTATCCCTGTATTAAAGTTGCCGACGTCATGTCCTTGGGCTGCGGCAGGCCCAGCACTGCCAGCACCGTGGGGGCGATGTCGGAAAGTATGCCGTGCGGGCGCAGCTTCACGCCGGCGGTATCCTTCGCGATATAAATGAACTCCACCGGGTTGGTGGTGTGGGCGGTCTTGGGCATGTTTATCTTGTAATCCCACATTTCCTCGGCGTTGCCGTGGTCGGAGCTGACCATCACGGTGTAATCGTGCCGCAGCGCTTCGTCCACCAGCTTCCCTACGGAAAGGTCCGTTATTTCCACGGCTTTCACGGCGGCCGCGTAGATGCCGGTATGGCCCACCATGTCGCAATTGGCGAAGTTCACCAGGATGAAGTCGTATTTCTCCGAGGCTATCTCGGTAAGGGCGCGCGCGCACACCTCTGGCGCGTTCATCTCGGGGTGCTCGCCGAAGCTGGAGGGGTCCCAGGTGCCTTTTATCTCCGCCTGGTCCTCGCCCGCGTAAGGTTCGGTGCGCTTGCCGTTGAAGAAGGAGGTGACATGCTTGAACTTCTGCGTCTCGGCGAGGCGCAGCTGCTTCAGGCCTTTCTCGGAGATCACCTGGCCCAGCAGGTTCTCCATGCCGCCGCCTTCGTCCATGGGCGGCAGCGCGCTGAACTTGAACTCGTCGTAGTAGCGGGTGAGGCCGCAGTACACGATGTCCATCTTTTTCCAGCGGTTCCCCGGGTAATTGTCCTCGACGAAGGCCTTGGTGAGCTGTATGGCGCGGTCCTGCCTGAAGTTGAAATGCACCACCGAATCGCCGTCATCCATGCCGGGGTAGCCGTCTATCACGGTGGGGGGGATGTACTCGTCCACGATGGGCAGGCCGTTGGGGTTCTTCATTGTGGCGTAGGCGTCGTTGAGCGCGGCTTCGGCGCTGGCGGCCTTCGCGCCTTCGGCGCGGGTGATGGTGTTATAGGTCTGGTCCGTCAGTTTCCATTTTTCGCCGCGGTCCATGGCGTAGTAGCGGCCCATGATGGTGCCTACGGAAGCTATGCCCACTTCCTTTATCACTTCCTCGAGCATTTTAAGGAAGCTCAGCGCGCTGCGCGGGGGCGTGTCGCGGCCGTCGGCGAAGAAATGGATGTAAACTTTCTTTATGCCCATTTTCCTGGCCTGGCGCATGATGGCATACATGTGGTCCTGGTGCGAGTGCACGCCTTCGTCCTGCACCAGGCCCATCAGGTGCAGGGCGGAGCCGTTCTTCACGGCGTTGTCGAGGGCGGCTTTCAGGGCGGGCATGGTGAAGAAGGTGCCGTCCTCTATCATGTCCATGATGCGCTTGAGCTCCTGTATCACTATGCGGCCGGCGCCCATGTTCAGGTGGCCCACTTCGGAGGAGCCCTGGTAGCCTTTGGGCAGCCCCACGGCCTCGCCGGCCGGTTCGAGCACGGAATTGGGGTAGTCCCTGAGGTAGCGGCGCATGTTGGGCGTTTTTGCGTTGTCGACGGCGTTGAACTTGTCGGGCCGGTACATCCCCCATCCGTCGCGCACGATAAGCAGAACTTTTTTCTTGGCCATAGTTATATCCTCAAGGTAAAGCTGTCGAGCCTATATTTTAGAAAATATAAGGGGTCAGGTCTTGGGTTTTAACAAAATGTTGAAATGCAAGACCTGCCCCCGGTTTACCAGGCGGCCGTTATTGTCGCATAATACACGGATGGGGCGGGCCGCCCCGGCTATTTATGGAAAACTACGACGAAAATAAAAAGACCGGTACCGGGGAAGAAGAATACGCGGACCTCGAGGAGGTACCCGAGCCTTTCCGGGCGGCCATGAAGGCCAGGCTGGACGCCGCGAAAAGCGCCGCTGCGGCGCCAGGGGCCGCGCAGCCGGCTACGGAGAAAGATTTCCAGTTCCCGCTGCAGGGCGGCAGCGGGCTCGGTCTGCTGCTGAAATTGCTGGTCCAGACCGCGCAGCAGCAGGCAGGCGGCGCTCCGGATTCGCCCGATACCGGAGAGGAAACGCTTTTTCCCGTCCAGAAGCCCGCGGCCCCCGAACCTGTGGCGCCGGGGGCGATAGAGCCCACTTCTAACGGCTGGGTCCTATGGGCGGCGGTAATTATTCTCGCGGCCGTTTACTTCCTGACTAAATATCGGACAATGATAATCACTGCCTTTTCATGATTAATAAATTTCGTGCTGCCGCAATTCTGCCGGCGTTGCTGCTGGCCGCGGCGTCGTTCGCGGCATGCCGGGGTCGTTCAGCCTGACCGAGGAGGACCTGGCCCCACTTTTTTGTATCATAATTGCGAGGATGGACTATGGGAAGAAGACTTTTTATGACCAAATTAACGCTTTTTATCCTGATGACGCTGCCGCTGTGGGCCAACGCGCTGACGCCTTCCGCCGGGCAAGCGGCGGCGGCAAAGACAGGCACGACGCTCAACTGCTACCAGCGCCGGCCTTTTCTGCAGCTGACGATGAAATGGGACGAGGCGGGCGGGTTCCACCTGGCGCTGCTGGCGCCGGAGGGCATAGAAGGGCTGCCGCTTTATAACGGCGTGGTGACCTCTTACAATTTAAGCTACCTGCGTCAGCAGAAGGAAGACCTGAAAGACTGGCCCGCCGTAGTGTCCCTTTCCTGGGCGCCGGGTCAATGCGCGAAAAGCGGGGACGATCCCTGGGTGGTGGAGTGCAGCGGCCCGGCGGCCGCGGAAAAGAACTCCGGCGCTAAAGAGCCGCTGCCAGCCTGGCCGTACGCCACGTCCACGTTCTTCACTTACCGGCAGCGGCAGGCCGGCGTCAGCGGCGAATTCGACGCGCGCGCCATGACCTGGGTGGTAGAGACCCAGGGCACTATTTATTCCCTCGGCTTTAAGTTCATGCTGAACCTGTGCGAGTAGCGGAGCGCTTATGAGCTGGTTCGGAAAACTATTCCTGCCGCTGGCGAGGCCCGCCGTCTGGCTGCCGCTTTCCGCGCTGCTGCTGCCGGCGGGCGTGTGGCTGCTGCTGGTGGCGGGCGGTATGGTGCATTCCTGCTCCCTGGCTGAAACGTACGACCGCTGGTTCGCGCTGGACGTGGGCATGTTTTTGTGCGGCCTCGGGGTGTGGACCGCGCCGATAGGCCTGGGCGTGCTGATGCATAAGCTCAGGGCGCCGGACAATATCATGCGGGTCCTTATCGCCGTTGTGTTCAACCCCTGGGCGCTGCCGGCCGCGCTGCTGGGGCTTTCCGTTCGCGGCGCGTGGGCGCTGCGCGCCTCCGTGAGCGGCCCCGGCGCGGGCGATCCCTTCAATACTTTGTTATGCGCGGCCATCCTGCTGCTGGGCACGGGGTCATACGCCTTGATGGGCACGAGCCTGAGCCTGAAGCGCCTGCATTTCGGCCATGCAGACCTGGAGCCCGAAGAAATCAAATGCGCGCCGGGCGGGGAAGCCGCCGCCGTGCTGACGCTCGGGAAAGCGGCGGCCTCGGTGGAAGGCAGGCTTGAACTATACGGGGAAGGCGACGCCCCTCTTATTACGATACCGGCCAGGGTGGGCCCGGCCGAGCCGGCGTCCGAAGGCTGGGCTTACCGCGTCACGGCCGTGCTCCCGGAGAGCACCGTTATGCCCAAGGACGGCGGCTGGGTGCTGTCGGTAAAAGCCCGCGGGGCGTCCGGCGGCACCGTAGAAGAATCCGCGGATGTTATCCTGCGCGGTTGATCCGATAAAAAAGAAAGCTGAGCGTTAACCGCCGGGGAAGCCCGGCGGTCAGTTCTTCGCCCGCGTTCATTCGGGCATCTGCAGTCTTTTCGCGGTCAGGCCTTTGGTTATGGTCCAGGGCACCATTTTGGCGAACACGTCCAGGATTATCACGGCGTTGGAATTGGCGTCTTTTTTTGAAGCTTTCCGGACCCTGTTCACTATGGCGACGTTAAGTTCCTCTATGGTTTTATAGGCCTTTTTAAGCTTTGCCAGGTCCCAGTCGGGCTTGAGCCCTTTCTTTTTGCGCAAATACTGCAGCAGCAGGTAGGAGGAGACCGACCTGTGGGTGGTTTCGCCCAGCGACGCGAAAGGCAGATGATACCTGGCCATGGGTTTGAGCATGTCCATCACCTTGCAGCCGCTGGTGGCCATGTAGATCCCTATCAGCGAACTCAGCGCGGTCTGCAGGCTGGTCCGCTTGAAATATTCGCGGGCTTCGGTGATCACGCGCACGTCCACCTTCATGATGGAGGATTTGTCGGAGAAAATATTCGTCACTTCGGCCAGGTTCATGGCGATGGGGCAGTGTTTCCCCGGCGCGGCGGGGTAAGGGCAGACGCTGCATTTCTCGAAGTCCAGCAGCGTCCATTCCGGGAGATACGCGTTCTTCCTGGGAACGATGCTGAGCGTGGCGGGATCGAGGTGCAGCTCTATCGTTCTTTCTTCGCCGCTGTCGAACTTGATGATGTATCTGTAGAACATGGTCCCGCCTTTTCTTACGATGTCGCCTGAAGCTAATGATATAAAATACGCCGTTGACAGGAACAGCCCGCTGCTCCGGACAGGGCCGGTCCGGCCAGTGCGGGGCGCAAGGGCTGATAAAATATTAGAATATGGGTGCAGCGCGCTATTTCCCGAAGAGCGGACTTCCGGCGCGCGGGCTCCGGTCCGGACTTATATGAAAAAAAATCGCAGGCCAGCTCCGCTTTCAAAACGCCCCGCCGCGGGGAAAGTTATTTCTTTCGCCATGGATATGCCGCAGCTGGGCGCGGAGGGCCGGCGGATCTGGGTGTACCTGCCGCCGGGCTACGCCGCCTCCGGCCGGCGCTACCCCGTGCTGTACATGCACGACGGGCAGAACCTTTTCGACCCGGAAACCTCCCATTGCGGCGACTGGGGCGTGGGCAGAAGCCTCGACGCGCTGTTCCATGAAAAAAAGACCCGGGGCGCGATAGTGGTGGGCGTGGACAACGGCGGGACGGAAAGATGGAACGAGTATTCCCCCTGGTGCGCGCGCAACGGCAGGGGACGCTGCCGCGGCGCCAGGTACGCCCGGTTCCTCGTGGACAGCCTTAAACCGCTGGTGGATGAAAAGTTCAGGACCCTGCCCGGCCGCGAGCATACCGGCATCGCCGGCAGTTCGCTGGGCGGCACTATCTCTTTCTACATCGCCCTGAAATATCCGGAGATCTTTTCCCGGGCCGGCCTGTTCTCGCCCGCTTTCTGGTTCGCGCGGGCAGCGGCGGTGAAACTGCTGAAGCATGCCCGGCTGGAACAGGGCCTGCGCGTGTACATTGATGTGGGAACGAAAGAGGGCGACCACGAGGACGACTATCTTGCCGACGCGCAGAATATAGCCGGTCTATTTTCGGAAAAAAAGGGAGCGGAGCGGCTTTTGATCGTGGACGAGGGCGGCATACATAACGAAACCGCCTGGGCTGAAAGGTTCCCGGCGGCCTTTCTCTGGCTGTTCGAAGGTGCGCGGCGGCGGTAGCTGGCCGGGCGCGGCGGCTTTCGGTATTTATTCGGGATTGTGCTATTTATTTCCTGTAGAATATATCAGGAAGGAACGCGTTGAGTGGCGGTAGAGTTATGACAAATACGAGCGCGGCGGCGCATACGGAATTTAAAGTATGGATGATGGCGACGCTTGGCCTGATAAAGGACGGCAAGATGGGCGCGTCACAGGCCAGGGCTGACCGCATCAAGACCGCGGTGGCGTACTCGAAGATAGGGAAACTGAATTAACTGCCGCGGCCCTGTTAAATTTACAGAGAGAAAAAACAAGCGCCCCGCTTTTGGCGGGGCGCCTGTTTTTTGTCTACCGTTCGGCTTACTGGGTTATCGCCAGGAAGCAATGGTCGGCCTGGGGCACCTGATAGAAGTCGAATATCGGGGTGCCGTTGCCGCCAGCCCACACGCCGTTCATGGGGTTGCTGGTGCGTATGATGTTATTGTAGGCGTCGTAGTAGAAGAACGTCGCCCGGGCGTTGAACGGCATGGTCCGCTCCACTATGAAACCCTTGGCGGAAACGCCGGGGACAACGTCGCAGACCGTGCGGTACATCGAGTACGGGTGCGAGTTGTTATTCCACCAGCCGTTATAGTCGTTCCACCAGCCGTTATGATCGGGACCATGCTGGTTCCAGTGATTGTTGTTCCAATCGTTGTGGTCCCAGTCGGGATGTCCGCCGTGATGAGGCTGCCACGGACCGGGCTGAGGGCCGGGGCCGGGATGCCAGGGCTGAGGGCCGGGCTGAGGCGGGAAAGGCATCGGGGGCTGCGGATGCCAGGGATCGGGATGCGGGCCGGGCTGAGGCGGGAAAGGCATCGGGGGCTGCGGATGCCAGGGGCCGGGCTGGGGGCCGGGCTGCGGATGCCACGGACCGGGCTGCGGGCCGGGGCCGTCGTGGTGTCCGGGGCCGCCAGGGCCGCCATGATCGCCATGGCCGCCGGGGTTAAAAGGGGCCGGGGGATTCGGATTGAAGCCGCCATGACCGCCGGGGCCGCCGGGACCACCGTGATCACCGAAGCCGCCGGGCCCGCCAGGGCCGCCGTGGCCGCCGGGGCCGCCGAACTTCAGATCATTGACCAGCTTCGATAATTCGTCGCTGGGTTTGTCAAAAGAAACCGCCTGCGCTGACGCGAAGCTCGCGTAGCAAACGAGCGCCATTATTGCGATAAAAGCGCTTTTGTTGAGTTTTTTCATGCTTACCCTCCCCAAAAAATTACTGCTTGAACATACGATACAAATTCTTTCCGGTCCCGGATTAGAAGCAAAGGTCCCGCGAATTCAGGGGAAAGGGCCCAGAAGAAAATGGGTCTTAAGGGAAACAGCGTTCATGGGGATCTGCGCCTGCCCGGCGGCAGCGGCGTTTCCATTTGATAGAATGTTCTGACAGGGTACCTGCGGGAGCAGCGAAGGCGCCTTTGCCCGCGCCGGGCGGCAGGTCCGGCGCAGGCTGCGGGCCGGGGTTTATTAAGGGGAGCGAAAATGACGCATAAATTCACGGTCAAGACCTCGGCGAAATCCGAGATGGCGGATATAACCGGCGAGCTCGCCGGGCTGGTAAAAGAAAGCGGTTTCGAGAGCGGGCTCTGCTACGTCTTCGTTCCGCACACCACCTGCGGCCTGGCTATCAACGAGAACGCCGATCCTGACGTGAAGCGCGACATCATAGCCAAGCTCAACGAGAGCGTGTCCGAGGATTTTCCGTACCGCCACGCGGAGGGCAATTCCCCGGCGCATATCAAGTCGGTGCTGGTGGGCCCGGCGCTTACTATCTTTATAGAGGAATGGGCGCTGCAGCTGGGCACCTGGCAGGGCGTCTACCTGTGCGAATATGACGGGCCGCGCAGCCGCGAAGTATGGGTGAAGCTCATCAAAGGCTGACAGGAACCGCTCTTTGCCTGAAACTTTTCCGGCTAGCGCGCATCTATATAAAGGAAGAATAAAACGGGTTTTGCCGGGAGGCTGAATGGAACAGGTAATACTGGACGTCAGGGAACAGGAAGAATTCGCGGCCGAGCATATACAGGGCTCTATCTGGGTACCGCTTTCACAGTTCGGGCATACCGCCCCGGGCGTGCTGCAGTCGCTGCTGGGCAGGAAGCTCCTTATCATGTGCCGCAGCGGGAACAGGGCGAAGCTCGCCCTGGAACAGATAACGCAGCTGGGTTTCGGCGGCCAGGTTTCGGCCGAAGTTTACCAGGGCGGGATACTGGAATGGGCCAGGCAGGGCAAGCCGCTGATTACCCGCCATGCCGCCCCGCTGCCCATCATGCGGCAGGTGCAGATAACGGCCGGCCTGATAGTGCTGGTTTCGGTGGTGCTCGGTTTCACCGTGGCCCCGGCTATAGCTTGGGTGGCCGCGTTCGTCGGCGCGGGGCTGACCTTCGCGGGCGTCACCGGTTTCTGCGGCCTCGCTAAGCTGCTGGCGCTGATGCCCTGGAACAAAGCGGTACCGGAGCAGGATTGCCGCTGCGGTTAGGCCGCTGAGGTGCGCCCGGATGAGAAGAAAGCCCGTAAAATTCAGCCTGGCGGTTTGCGCTGTCCTGTGTTTTTCATTTTCTTTTGTATCCTGTAAAAGCACCCCCGGCGCGGGCAGGGAAGTAAGAGTTCTTTTCGTAGGGAACAGTTTAACCTTTAAGAACGACCTGCCCGGGCTTACCGCCGGGCTGGCAGTGGCGCGGGGCTTTAAAGTGGAATACGGCATGTACGCCCCCGGCGGCTATACTCTTAACCAGCACGCTGGCGACCCCCGCCTGCTGGAGAAGATCAACAAAGGCAGCTGGGATTATGTCGTGCTGCAGGAACAAAGCCAGCTGCCCGCCTATCCCTGGGCGCAGGAGGAAGTATTCCCTTACGCGGAAAAATTAAGCCGGCTGATCAGGGACGCGAACCCGCGGGCGCAGGTGGTCTTTTATGAAACAATGGCCAAAAGGAACGGCGATCAGCGCCGCGCGCAGGACTTTCCGGGCCTGGCCACTTACGAGGGGCTGCAGCTGAAAATAAACGAAGCGTATGAACGGCTGAGCCTGGAGAACCGCGGGGTCCTCGTTCCCGTGGGTGAGGTCTGGCGGAAAGTGCGCGCGCGGCGGCCCTCGCTGGAGCTGTATGCCGACGACGTCCACCCGAACCTTGCAGGAACCTATCTGGCCGCCTGCGTGTTCTACCTGGTCCTGTTCAAGGACGATCCCGCCGGGCTGCCGCATCCCGGCGAACTGGACGACGATACGGCGGCGTATCTGCAGGCGGCGGCCGCGGAGGCCAACCGGCCGGGGTAAAATAATGCGGCGCAAAGCTCATAAAATATTTAAAAAAAAGCGGCGGTACGGCCCGCTTCTCAAGGCAGCGGCCGCCCTGGCCGCTGTGGCCGTGCTGGTGGTGCTGGGCGTAAGGCGGCTGGGCGAGGGGGAGTCGCCGGAGGCGCTGCTGGCCCGGGCCAACGGCGGGCTCTATACCCCCGCCTACCTGCGGCTGCGCGGAGAGCTTTCAAGAAAATACCGCGGCGTCCCGCCCGGCCGCTTCGGCGAGGCCGTTAAAGGGGTCACCCGCCGCCTGCCGAAAGAGGCCGGCAGGGTCATAGCCATAACGCTGGACGCCTGCGGCGGCGAGCACAGCGGCGGCTATAACGACAGGCTGATCAATTTCCTGCGCGGGGAGGGCGTGCCCGCCACCCTGTTCATTTCTGGCCGCTGGATAGACCGGCATCCGGCGGCTTTCCTGGAACTGGCGCGTGAGCCGGATCTCGAGATAGAGAGCCATGGTTATCTGCACCGCGCCTGCTCAGTGTCCGGCCGGGGCAAGTGGACCGTAAAAGGCACCCGGAACGCCGCGGAAGCGGTGGATGAGATTGAGCTGAACGCCCGCAAAATAGCAGCGCTGACCGGCCGCCGGCCGCGCTTCCACCGGCCGGGCGGCGCCTATTCGGACGAAGCCTGCGCCGCGCTGGCGAAAGACCTCGGGCTGGAAGTGCTGACCTATGATATTTATTCCGGCGACGCCAGGCCGCACGCCCCGGACTCCGCGATAGCCGCCAACCTGCTGAAATACGCCTCGCCGGGCGGTATCTTCATTCTGCATTTCAACCATCCGGGCTGGAACGAGGAAGCCGCGCTGCGCAAGGCCATTCCGGCGCTTAAAGCGCGCGGCTACAGCTTTGTCCGCCTGGACGCCGCCATTAAGCCCCGGTAAGTTCCCGTTTTTTAGATCTTAATGAAGATATTCTTCCTGTACAGCAGCCAGAAAAAGGCCAGCCACAGGCCCATATAGGAAAAGGCGAAAGCGGCCGAAGCGTTCAGCGGTGAAAGCCAGGCGCCGAAAACATGGTCGCAGATGAAGATACGCAGCTGCAGCGGCTCGCCGCCGGGCACCGGCAGTTTGTACAGCACCAGGAATTTCAGCAGGAAGATGGGCAGCATGTAGGCGGCTATGGCGTTTATGCCGAAGATCTCCAGCGGCTTGCCCCAGGCCTTCAGGCCTTTAACCTCTATCAGCCAGTAGCACAGGGCCAGCAGCCACATCGCGAGCCCGCCCGTGAACAGCACATACGAGCTGGTCCACAGTGCTTTATTTATCGGGAAAGCCAGCCCCCACAGCCAGCCGGCCAGCGTAAGCGCAGCCCCGCCGCCCAGCAGGCCCGCCACCCGCCGGTTCTCGGTGCTGTTCGTCCTCAGCCACAGGCCGGTGAAAATGCCGAGCAGAGTGGTGACCAGCGAAGGCAGCGTGCTGAGTATGCCTTCGGGGTCATAGGGTCCCTGGCGGTAAGTGTGGGCGCCCAGCACCAGCCGGTCCAGCCAGGCCGCCAGGCTGCCTTCCTTGGTAAGGTTGCCCACGCCGTAACCGGGCACCGGCAGCTGGGTCATCATCAGCCAGTAGCCGGCCAGGGCGGCCGCCGCCAGGGCTAGCTGCGTGCGCAGCGTGGTCTTAATAAAAAGGAACGAGGCGAAGCAGTAGCACAGCGCTATGCGCTGCAGCACGCCGAGGATCCTGATGGTGGAGGGGTGGTAATTCGGGATGGCGTTCAAGACCATGCCGAAGGCGTAAAGGATCAGCGTGCGCTTGAAGATCTGCGCGGCCAGGCCTTTGCCGCCGTCGCGCTCCAGGCGCTTGGACAGCGAGAACACCAGCGAAACGCCCACTATAAAAAGGAAGAAAGGGAACACCAGGTCGGTCATGGTGCAGCCGTCCCACGCGGAATGGTCGAGCTGGGGATACGCCTCGTTGTTGCCCGGCGTGTTCACTACTATCATGCCGGCTATGGTCAGGCCCCGGAACACGTCCAGTGAAAGCAGGCGGGATTTCTGCGGCGCGGCGGCTGTGTTTTCCATAAAACCTCTCTGTGCTGTTAATTTGAAAAAATAGTATACCAAAACGGCACCGGCCGCCGGGCGCAGCGTCGGAGGTCAGGGCGCGGGCAGCTGCTCCACTTCGGCGAAGAAGCCGGCGTGGTCGGACAGCCGCCCGCAGGCGCCCTTGTTCAGGATGCGGGCCTCCGCCACCCTGAACCCCCTGAGGTAAATGCGGTCCAGCGGAAAAATAGGCAGCACGGAGGGAAAAGTGCGCAGCTTATGGCCGTAGAGCTCCAGCCCCGCGTCCTTCAGCAGCAGGCGCGTTTCCAGCTCGTCTTTTTTCCTGCGCCATTCGTTGAAATCCCCGGCCACGATAATGGGCTCGTTCTCGGGCACCATGTCCTGTATGTATTCGCGCAGTTTCTTCAGCTGTTTTTTACGCGACCTGTGCAGCAGGCCGAGGTGTATGCAGATGCAGTGCAGCCCGGCGCCGCGCCCGGGCAGCTTCAGGCGGGCGTACAGCATGCCGCGCTTTTCCACCCTGTTGGTGGAAATATCTATGCGGTCGAAGAACAGGATGGGGTAGCGGGAAAGGATAGCGTTGCCGTGGTGGCCGTAAGTGTAGACGGCGTTCTTGCCGTAGACATGGTCGAAGCCGGCCTCGCCTGCTATATATTCATGCTGCGGCCCGGCGGGCCAGTCGCCGTGCTTCGCCGCCTTATGTATGTTTTCGCCCACCACCTCCTGCATGAAGATGATATCGGCGTTGGCCGAGTGTATGCAGCGGCTCAGCTGCGGCAGGATGAAGCGCCTGTTGAGCGGCGAGAAGCCCTTATGCAGGTTGATGGTCAAAAGGCGTATTTTCATTCCCGGTCCCGCCAGTATGATAACAAAAAACGCCCGGGTTCCGGCGGCGCCGTTTTTTTAAGTGTTATAATTTAAAAAAGGGGTATATATGAACCAGGTTTTAGAGGTTATAAAAAGCCGCAGGAGCATACGCAAGTATCTGCCGCGGCAGATAAAGAAAAGCGAGCTGGCCGCCATACTGGAGGCCGGGGCTTACGCTCCCAGCGCTCATAACGAGCAGTCCTGGCAGTTCACTGTTATCCGGAATAAGGAGCTGCTGGACCGCATCAGCGTTAAGGCGAAGGAAGTCATGGCCGCGCAGAACACCGATTGGGTGAAAGCGATGGGGCAGAATAAGGCGTTCCACGTTTTCTACCACGCCCCCGCGGTAATATTGGTCTCTATGCGCACGGCGGCCCTGTCGCCGCTGGTGGACTGCTCGGCGGCCATACAGAACATGCTGCTGGCCGCGGAGAGCCTGGACATCGGCTCCTGCTGGATAGGCCTTGCCCGCTATTATTTTTCTATAAAGAAGGAGCTTCCCCGCCTGAAGCTGCCCGAAGGCTACGAGCCCTGCTACGCCGTGACCCTGGGCTACAAAGACCAGCGCCCGGCCAAGCCTCTGCCGCGCAAAGCCGCGGCGGTCAATTATATCGACTGAGCCCGGCCGCCGGACCCCGTGCGCGGTCCGTGTTTTTGCTAGAATATCCGAACCTTAAATAAAGGAGGCGCAAAATATGAAAGAAATACATGCCTGCAATACCATCGACAGAACAGCCGCGGAAGCCGCCTCCTTTTCACTCCGTAATTAAACCACTTGCGCCGAAAAGCTGAAGGCTCCGCTACGGAGGCCGCCGCGCTTTGCCGCGCCGGCCCCGCCCGCGCAGAATACGGAGCTAAAATGAATCATAACGAAGGGTCGTACCCCGGCGGCGCCTGCGCCTGCCCGGAAACGCTGCGGCAGTATTTCGACGACGGCACGATAGACGGCTACGAACGCGTGCTCAGCGAAGGCAAGGAGGCGGTGGTGCATGTCGTCTCAAAAAGCGGGAGCGGCGGCAAGACCTGTTACGCCGCCAAGGTCTATAAAAAAAGGGAGGAAAGGGGGTTCAAGAACAGGGCGGATTATTTCGTCGCGCAGAACATGTATAAAAGGCGGGAGCTGCTGGCCCTCCGCAAAAAGACAGGTTTCGGCCGCAGGGTGGAAGAGGCGGTGTGGCAGAACCGCGAAACGGCTTACCTGGAAGAGCTGCGGGCCGCCGGGGCGGACGTGCCCGCGGTGGTGAAGGCCGGGGCGGACTCGTTCATAATGGAATACCTGGGTGAGGGCGACGAGCGCGCGCTGAAGCTGATAGAGGCGAAGAACGGGCTGAGCGATCCGCACGGTGTTTTCGGGCGGGTGCTGCGCAACATCGAGCTGTTCCTGAGCTGCAACATAGTGCACGGCGACCTGTCGCCGTACAACGTGCTGTATTACAGGGGCAGGCCGGTGATAATAGACTTCCCGCAGGCCTCCGACCCCCGGCGCAACCCCAGCGCGCCGGCGCTGCTGAGCCGGGACATACGCAATATCTGCGCCTTCTTCGGGCGCTGCGGCGTACGCTCCGATCCCGAAGCCGTCTTCAGCGGCATGTGGGCAAGGTATCAGCTCAACGAGATCTAACAGCAATAAAGCAGCCTGTCCCTTTTTTGATAAACTTAACGGACGCGCGGCTTTTAAGGGAAAATTATGACCGACTGGAAACTTTTCGCTGTGGGGTCGGCTTTTTTCGCGGGGCTGACGGCGGTGCTGGCCAAGGTGGGGGTGAAGGACATCCCTTCCAACCTGGCCACTCTTATAAGGACCGTCGTCATCATCGTTTTTCTCGGCGCGCTGGTGGCGGCCCGGCACGAATGGAAGAACCCGCTGCTGCTCAACCGGCACAGCCTCGTGTTCCTCGTGCTGTCCGGGCTGGCCACAGGACTTTCGTGGCTTTGCTACTACCGCGCCCTGCAGACCGGCCCGGCCTCGCTGGTGGCGCCCATAGACAAGCTCAGCCTGGTCTTCGCTATCGTGCTTTCGGTGCTGTTCCTTGGTGAGCGCCTGGGTGTTTACCAGTGGCTGGGCGCCACGATGATAGCCGCCGGGGCGCTGGTGATAATCTTTAAATAAGGAACCGGCGGCACTATTTGCGCCGCCGGCTCTTCCGCTGCGTCGGGCCTTACAGGCCTGCTCAGGCCGCGGGGTCGGTGCGTTTTTTTTCGGGTTTGGCGGCCAGGCCGCGCACCAGGGTGACCATCTTGAGTATGTTGGTAAGCCGTTCAAGGGCGGCCGGCTTGATAACGAAATCCAGCGCTCCCTCTTTCACCGCCTTGTTGGCCATCTCCAGGGCGTCCAGGCCGGCCAGTACGATCACGCAGGTGTCGGGGTTCTTTTCCCGCGCCTTGAACGAAAATTCCAGGCCGCTGGCCCCGCGCAGGTAAATACAGGTTATTACTATGTCGAAAGGCCGGCTTCCCAGCAGTTCGCGGGCCTGGCCGGCTTCGGTGCAGGCGGTCACTTCGAACTGGGGGAATTCTTTAAGGATGCCGTTGACCCGGTCTATGACATACCCTTCGTCCTCTATCAAAAGAAGCTGTTTTTTGCTCATAGTATGGCCGCCGGACGTCCTGGCGGCGTTCTTTCAGGGTTGAGCCGCTCGTTCTGTATTATGGCTGCCGGCGGTTAAATAATAATTGCGGAACGGTTAATGAATAGTTTTTTCGTAGATGCGGTACTTGCGGTACACACGGCCGCCAACGGCCTCGATGGTGTTATTTATGAGGGTGTTGTCCTCCAGCGTCCAGGACATCTCGCCGAATTCCCATTTCATCTTTTTGCCGGATTCCATGGCCTGCTTTATCAGCAGCATTTCCAGCCCGCGGTTGCGGAATTCTTTTTTCACGCCCAGGGTGAGCAGGCGGCCCGAGCGCAGCTTGAACATCATTTTATAAAGGAAGGGCAGGATGGTGAACGGGTTCAGGCTGCCGCGCGCGGCCTGCAGCGGGATATTGAAGTTCGGCAGCAGCATCACGAACGCCGCCACTTTCCCGTCCACCTTCGCGAAGAACAGGTAGTCGGGCTTGAGCATGGGCTTAAGCGCGTTGCCCAGGTCGGTGAGCTCGGCGTCGGTCATGGGCACGAAGCCCCAGTTCTTTTCCCAGGCCGAATTGTAGATCTCTTTGAGGTCGGCTATGGCGCCGTCCAGGTTCTTTATGTCCACGAACTCGATCGTTATGTCCTTGTTGCGCATGGTGCGGCGCGCTATTTTTTCCAGCCGTTCGCCGATGCCGTCGGTTAC
>SESF01009170.1_pt1 | contig 19259 bp, 12 predicted proteins | sample 3171521 | NCBI WGS metagenome assembly SESF01 (sample SAMN10866945, study PRJNA518727) | freshwater metagenome | biome: subpolar coniferous forest; feature: holomictic lake; material: water; isolation source: holomictic Lake 227, 6 m and 8 m depth | place: Canada: near Kenora, Ontario | collected...
GCTAACAGCCCTGCCTCCGACAGGGCTCTACTTCCTCTCGTGGTCTGGTGCGGCCACGGGCGCAGACAATCCCCTGAGACTTACCGTCACTCAGGCGAGCCAGAGTATCTCGTGTCAGTTCGCCCCGCTGTACCCGGGACAATTTGCCCTCACCGTAATAGAAGACGGAGCGGGAACAGCGCTAGTAGCCCCACGGGCAAACTCCTACAGCAGCGGCCAAACCGTAACCCTCACGGCAGCGCCGGACTCGGGCCAGGACTTCCTTGGCTGGAGCGGTGCCGTCACCGCAGCGCAGAACCCGCTGATCGTGACCATGACCTCCAACCTGATCATCACAGCGAACTTTACCATGAGGCCAACCCTCAAGGCTGGTACACCCCTCGAGGGGCTCGTTGAAGATGGTTTCCGCCTCACCCTGACCGGCGAATTCGGAACCAGCTACACAGTTCTCGGTTCAACGAACCTGAGTCACTGGACACCAGCAGGAACAGCTACCGATACCTACGGTACCGTTCAATTCATCGACCCCGCCGCAACAAACGTGGCCCAGCGCTTCTACCGCGCGCTCGCCAACTAGCTGCCGCCCCCGCTCAACTGTACGGGGGTCAACAAAGTTCCTCCACTATTCCTCCCTTCCTGGTTACGACGCTGCAGCAGGAAAGCAACGTGCGTAGGCGCCCCCAGGCACAGACGATTATCTACCCACTCCACGGTCAGGGTTGTCTCCCGCCGCAGACGCGCGGCGATCCGGACCTTCTGCGGATCACTCTTGCGGCGGCCATGAAGATACCGTTCCCGATACATCGTCATCCCCGGTCCCCTCGCATCCCTGCCCCGAAACCCACGAACGTGCCCCACCGTTGCAGTTTGAAGCCCTTAACGCCAGAAACGCCAGAAGGGACGCTATTACTGGTATTGCCACAGCGGCGGTTGACCCTACAGGTGGTGTGCCGCAGCCTGCCCCGTTTCCAATTGCCAAGACCGAATACCTGCGCGCGCTAAAAGCAAATTCCCAGGTAATGGCGGCTGGGCGCGACCGGCAACCCGCCTCCTGGCTGAAAGCTTGGATCTTTGATTTCCAGAACGATGTCGCTCATGAGAGAAACCCTAAGGCCCGGGCTCAGGCCAGCTCTACGACCATCTTGCCGACGTTCTGCCCCTGGAAGAGGCCGAGGAAAGCGCCCACCGCCTTGTCGATTCCCTTCACGACCGTTTCCTTGTGCTTCACCTTCCCGGCTTTGAAATAGGCCCCCACTTCCTTCTCGAACTCGGCTTGGCGGTCCAGCCAGTCAAAAACCATCAGCCCTTTCATGGTCAGCCGCTTGGTTACGACGTTGAATAGGTTGGAAGGGCCGGGTTGCGGCTTTTCCGCGTTGTAAACTGAGATGCCGCCGCAGGCGATGATCCGGCCATGCAAACGCAAAGCCGAAAGCGCCGCCTCGAGCGTTTCGCCGCCCACGTTATCGAAATAGACGTCGATCCCGTCTGGCGCTTCCAGGTTCAGTTGTTCGAGGACAGGGCCGGTCTTGTAATCGAAGGCGATATCAAACCCGCATTCTTCCCTCAGAAACATGACCTTCTCCAGGGAACCGGCTGACCCGATCACCCGGCACCCGCGCAATTTCGCGAGTTGGCCGGCCACACTCCCCACCGCGCCGGCGGCTCCCGAGATGAAAACGGTCTCCCCTGCCCTAACCTCCACCAAATGCAGTCCGGCCCAGGCAGTCATACCCGTCATGCCCAAGGCGCCAAGATAAACGGAGAGTGGCTGAATCTCGCGGCTCACCGGATGCAGCTCTTTCGGCGAAGCAATGAAGTATTCCCGCCAGCCATACCGGGATGTGACGGCATCGCCCGGCTTGAATTCCCTGGCACGCGATTCGATGACCTCGCCTACGGCTCCCCCCTCGATCGGCTTGCCCAGCTCAAAAGGAGGCACATACGACTTCCCGCTGTTCATCCGGCCGCGCATATACGGGTCCACCGACATGTAGAGATTTCGGACGAGCACTTGCCCGTCTTGTGGCGGCGCCAGATCTACCTGTGCCAGGGTAAAGTTGTCGGCGGTCGGCAGTCCCCGAGGACGTGAGGCCAAACGGATTTCGCGGCTTGTGGTTTTTGACATAGGAACAATGTGGTTCGGACCAAGCTAGGTCTCAAGTGGGTTTGCTGCCAGGTGGAAACAATAGGAAATGGGCTGCCAGCGGCGAATCCTCGGTCGCTGGCCTTGGCGCGACGAAGATTTTGTGCAAGGCCAGATGGGTGGGCAGAAAGGCGACGAGCCATAGCGCGCCAAGCCACAGAATGACATAGAGGTTCTGGTTGACCCAGGTTTGCGGCTGCTGGTCGTTGAAACCGTACAGATAATTGAGGTTGATGGGGATGTTCGGGTTGGCCAGATGGGCCCCGGCAGGCGGAGTGAAGAAGTAGCAGACGAGCACCAATCCTGCGGCCAGAGCGGTCCAGGCAGACAACGCCCGCCTGTCATAGCCCACGCGGACCAGAAGCCAGACTAGGAACAACGGCAGCCAGCCATGAAAAAGCGAAAGCCCGCGGGTGAAGAGCGGAAGCTGGGGTTGGAACATGTAACCGGTCAGGCCCAGAAGGTGAATCCCCAGCAGGTTGCTGCCGAAGTCGGCGAGCCAGAGGCTTTGCGGAAGCAGGATGCCCACGGAGCACATGCTGATAAGCAGGGAGCTTTCCAGCCACATGCCCGCCACGGTGAGCAGGAGGGCGGCGTCGCAGAACCACAAGAAGTTGGTGAGCCCATAGGTGTGCCAATAAACCGGGACGAGGACGGCGAGGAACACAGTGCCGGCCACCTTGGCGGCCAGCGGAATCTTGTGTTGTTGAACTGCAACCGGTTCACCGGCGACGTCAGGAACAGCGGTGCCGACGATCGGGCGAGCGGCGGATTTCATGGATGAGGGTTGTTCTGCGGCTCAGTCAGACTTGGGCGGAGATGACTTCAAACCCGCCAGCGCTCCCAAGATGCTCTTTTGCACCTCCGGATTGATAAGATTTCCCAGGTGCCCGCCCTGTTCGAAAACTGTTAATTGTTCCGGGGCAACTGTGGCGCGGAACCAGGCCAGGTCCTCGTCCGCCAGGAGAAAGTCGTTCTGATTGACGATAATGCGGATGTTGGGGTTGGCGTGCAGACCGGCGGCATAGGATCGTAAACTACTTGCCTTTTCCAGGCAGTTGGGCGCGCTCAAGTCAATGCCGCGGCCCCGATAATAAGGAATCACAAACTTCTGAAGGTAATCCTGGTATGAGTACTGGAGGATTTCCCGATACAGTGGTGCCCGCCGGATTTTCCGGATCGAGTGTTTCAGGACTCCCTGGTTGTTGCGCTGCTGACTGCTGAAGATGACATCTCGCAGAGTAAATCTGAAGGTCATTCCGATCAGAAACTTGGACTCGATGCCGCTGAAGGGTAACGACGTTTGCGGCGTGAGCGAGTTCTTGCTCAAGACAGCGACCTTTAAGAACGTGTTTTCTATATCATCCGCTCGTTCCCCGGCGGGCCAGGCCAGCGGGGCCTGGAAGTATTCGTCTAATTTGGAAATACCATAGAGCAACCGGACCGGTGAGTTGATGGCGACGTAACGGTCAAACTTGAGCAATGGCGCCTCATTGGTCGGTGCGGTGGCCGCCACGAGTAAGGATTGGAAGGCGCCCATCGAGTAGCCCATCAGCGCCCGGGCGCCCAGTCGTTTCGGATAGAGTTTTTCCAAGCGGTGATCTATCTCGGTCAGCGCGACGTGCAAATCGTGGACATCGACCGGCATGTAGGCCGGCACCGCCGCCGTGGAGGCGTGTTCCATGAACTCGAAGTTGAACGTGCTGCTGACGCACACGGCCGAGAAGCCCTGCTGGTAAACCAACTCGGCCAACGCCAGCTCGGATGCCGCCAAGCGATGCGAACCCAACCCCGGAATGATATAGACCAGCGGGGCTTTTTCCGGTTGCAGCCAAAACGTAAACTTCAATCTCCGGCCTGTGGCGGGGATCAAGACGGACCGCGTCTTGCCCCGGCCCGGAAACTCGGGGTCCTGGAATGTGAAGAAGACCGATTCCAGTGTTTCCAGTGAGGCCGCGTCCGGTTTCCCTTTCACCTGGAAATCAGCCACCCGGTTTTCGCGCACGAAGGTCCAGGCATACTGAATGTCAGCATAGGCATCCATTTCCGACTGGGCCACTCGCACATAATCATTCACCGTATCGCTGAGGTCGTTATACATGATCCCATAAGAGATGTACGTGTAGGGGCTGACATACGTCAGCACATCGGGCGTTCTGGCAGGGTAAGGGGCGATATAGGTCAGCGGATTAGCGGCAGTATCGGCTCCCAAGCCGACGGTATCTCGCTCGTTGCTCGGCCCAAAGATCGGCAGCATAATGTAACATTGCGGCTTCCAACCCCATTGGCCGAAAGTCTGGCCAAAGTCCGCGTCCGATTTTCGAATATTCCATTTTTCGGCTACGTCGAAGAACCCAGCCACCCCGACGGTGGTATTACAAACAAACCGGTAGGATTCATCCCGAGCGCCACTCCACTTTCCCTGGAGCAGGTTATTAATCAATCGTCCCGGGTAAATGAGGTTCTTGCCAATATTCCCAATCCCTGTCCTGACCGGTTTGAAAACGATGAGCCGATAGACTTTGGCAGTCGGCTTGACCACCGCGGTCATGAGCAGCTTGTTGAAGGCATAAACTATACGATTGAGCGGTTCGATAGGATCGGGAACGGACTTAGGCAGAACGACGATCTCCGCACCGGCCTGGTGCAGGTTCGTTTGGAGGGTCGGCCCGGTGGGAACTGAAGACTGGGTTTGTGCCGGGCAGTTCGTAACCAAGGTCCATGCCAGCGCGATCGGCAGCGCGACGCCTCCCGGAGCGAAAGGATTCATTTGCTTATTCTATGCGTTGTCGCAGCCAGCCCGCTGAGGCTTAAACCAATCGGCTGTCCACGCGCGCGGTTGCCCGGGCAGCCTGGAGCATTTGATCCGGTTTGACCATTAGCGGCTGCCGGGCGCGCTCGAAATCGGGAGACGAGACTAGATGCAGCCAACTAGCATCAATAATTGCCAGTTCCTCGTCGCATCCCAGCGCCATCTTTCGGGTCACGGGGCCGATGCCGACGGAATTTCGGGATACACTGCCTTCCTTGAATGGATTTCTTGTCATGCTTCTCACCAGCTAAAGACGTGCCGCCCGCGTTCTGCAGGTCGGTCTCCCATTATTCAAGGGTTTATGAGATTCCAGGACTTGGGGTCTGCTTGCTAATCGTGCAATTTGCCACGTATCGGCTCCTGAAATATTGCACTTTGCACGGGCGCTGCCTACACGTCATGCGATTGCGCACTTGAGGCTGGAGGCGCCTTCGGGAGTCCCGATGTATCCTCCCGGTGAGTGTCACGTGAGGGTATGGTGAGGGTATGGGGGCGGTCTGACGTGGCGTGCGTAAGATATTAGAATAGAACGAGTTACGCCATTAGCGGTCGCTGCAGGGGAGGTGCACGTTACATTCTCACTGATCGTCGTATTCAGCAGCGGACTAAATCGGGGGCTAGATGGTCAACAAAGAAGCAGGCGCCGGAAACGGGCGTCCTTTTGGGGTCAACTCTGCCTGGTGTTTTAGCGGAGCCCCAAGTGCCAGCCAAGCCGAAGGAACCAAGCACCAAAGACCGTGAATTTGAGGACATGGTACAGTCTGCCGAGAAAGCCGCCGTGCTAGTGCTGGTGTATTGAGCAGCCAGATGGCGGCAGCCCGCAAAAGGCGGTTTCAGCCTTCGGACTTTACCCCGCCGCCATTTCCCACTGATCGCGAAGCAGTTTAGCCGCGGCAGTGATGACGGTCGCACGGTCTCCCTTGCAGCCGCACTCAAAGCTCACGAAGTCCTGGTAGCCAATGATCTTCAGGCCCTTGAAGCCCTCCACATAATTGTCGCCTTCATCCTCGCCGGGGACCTTGCGGGTCTTGCGGCTGGCCATGTGGACGTGGTGCAGATACTTGCCCGCGGCAATGAATGCGGCCATATCGTTGGTCTCCTCCCAGGTCATGTGCCAGAAGTCGCCCATGACGCCGATGGCGGGGTTCTTCACATCGCGGCAGATGGCGGCGGCGTCGGAGACCTGGCGCATGAAGTGGCATTCACGGCGGTTGAGGGGTTCGAGCAGCACGCGGGTGTTGGCCTTCTGAGCATAGTCACCCAGCTCGGCCAGTTGCTTGATCAGCAGCTCGCGCGTTTCCTGGTGGCCCAGCTTGGTCTGATTGTGGAAGGCGGGCGCGAGAATCATCCCCGTCGAGCCGAGTGCGCCCGCGGCGGTGATGATCTCTTTCATGCTGTCCACGGCCTGTTGCCGGACCTCCTCTTTCTCGGAAACGAGCACACCCTTTATTCCGCCGCAGACGGCGCTAACTTTGATCTTCCGGCCTTGCATCGCCTTCTGGAGTTCCTCGACGCGCTTGGCTATGCCACTGCCGCTGGGTTCAATGCCCTCGAAGCCGAGGCCCTCGAGGAAGTCCAGCTTCTCGCCCAGGGTCTTGCCCGGCGCCACGCCCTCCTGGCAGGAGAGGCGCAAGCGGGCCTTCTCGGGCGGGTCGGGAAGAGTGTAGGCTCTGGCCGAAGGCGCGACTGCGCCGACGAGTCCAGTGACAGCGGATACGGTTAGGAATTCACGACGATTGAGTTTCATATTTGGTGTGTTGGGTGTTTTGTAAAGCCGCCGAACAGGGAAATCAACCCCCTTGTCCAATTGCTTTTGAGGGGTGCTTTTGAGGGTTCGCTTGACTTGCGGGGCGCGGGGCTTATCTAATGGCCGCTGTTTACTGGAATGGTAGCTGAATCGGAACTCATGAATGTACCGCTAATTCCCGCAACGTCAGCCAAAGCCGCCGGCTGCTCTGGCAGTGTCGCGCTCATGCTCATGGCGGTGCTTCTCCCATTGGCGCCAGTGTGCGGGGCGACGGCAAATGACACGGACGTGAAGGTGGTTTCGACGCCCGCTGCTTCGTCGTCGCAATCGTTCTACGCGGGGAACCGGGAGCCGCTGTTGCCGAGCCCGTTCGTTAAGCTGCCGATCGGCAGTATTACGCCCAAGGGCTGGGTGCGGCATCAGCTTGAACTTGAGGCACAAGGCATGACGGGGCGCCTGCCGGAGATTTCCAAGTGGTGCAAGTTTGAGGGTAATGCCTGGACGGACCCGCAAGGCCAGGGCCACAGCGGCTGGGAGGAATTACCGTATTGGCTCAAAGGCTACGGCGACTTGGGCTACGTGCTGAACGACCCGGAGATTATCAAGACCGCGCGCAAGTGGGTCGATGCGGTGCTCGCCAGCCAGCAGGCAGACGGCTGGTTCGGCCCGATCGCCAATAAAACCGGGCTGGAGGGCAAGCCGGATCTCTGGCCGCACATGGTGATGTGCAACGTGCTGCAGTCGTTCTATGAGTTCAGTGGCGACGAGCGGGTGATCCCTTTCCTGACGAAGTATTTCAAGTGGCTGAGCACGCAACCGGACAAGAACTTCGGGGCAGGTTACTGGCCCAAGATCCGGTTCGGCGACAACGTCGAGACGCTCTACTGGCTCTACAACCGGACCGGAGAAGCTTGGATGCTGGAGTTGGCCAAGCGCATCCATGACAACATGGAGCCGTGGGTCACCGGCGTGCACAACTGGCATAACGTGAACCTGGCACAGGGTTTCCGCGAGCCGGGGGTGTATTACCAAGCGGCGAAGGAGGAGAAATTCCTGGGTGCAGCGGAGAATAATTACCAGACCATCATGGGCCTTTACGGCCAGTTCCCTGGCGGGGGATTTGCCGGGGACGAGAATTGTCGCCCCGGTTTTACGGACCCCCGGCAGGGCTTTGAGACGTGCGGAATTATCGAGTTCATGCACAGCTTCGAGATGCTCACAAAGATCTCGGGCAACCCGCTCTGGGCCGACCGATGCGAGGATATCGCGGTCAACTCGCTTCCCGCCGCCCTGACGCCCGATTGGAAGGGACTGCACTACCTGACCTGCGCCAACCAGGTGCAGCTCGACAAGGGGAACAAGTCTCCGGCAATACAGAACGGTGGGACGATGTTCTCCTATAGCCCGTTCGAACGATACCGCTGCTGCCAGCACAACGTGTCGCACGGCTGGCCCTATTACGCGGAGGAACTTTGGCTGGCGACGGCGGACCGTGGCTTGTGCGCTTCCCTTTATGCCGCCAGCGAAGTGAGCGCGAAGGTTGGAGCGGGCACGAGCGTCAAGGTGGTGGAGGAAACGGACTATCCGTTCGGCGACACGGTCACGCTCAAGATTTCCGCGGCGCAGCCGGTGAAGTTTCCGCTCTATCTGCGCATCCCCCGCTGGTGCACCGGCGCGTCGGTGACGGTTAACGGCGAGCCGGTTCCTTGCGCCGCCAAGCCTCTGACATATGTCGTGCTGGAGCGCGAGTGGAAGGACGGCGACCGGGTGAACCTGCGGCTGCCAATGGAGGTGCGCGTCCAGAAATGGGAGAAGAATCAGAATGCAGTCTCGGTATCTTATGGCGTGCTGACCTTCTCACTGAAGATCGGCGAGCGGTGGCAGCGCTGCGGCGGAACGGATGCCTGGCCGGAACTGGAGGTCTTCCCCACGACACCGTGGAACTACGGGCTGGTGCTTGATGAGAAGAACCCGGCGAAGTCATTCGAGATGGTCAACCGGGCCGGCGGGACGTTGCCTGCGCAGCCGTTCACACCCCAGACCGCGCCAATCGAACTGCGCGTCCCGGCGAAACGCGTTCCCGCATGGAAGCAGGATTCGCTCGGCCTGGTGGGCAAACTGCAACCCAGCCCGGTGAAATCCGACGAGCCCACGGAGACCGTCACGCTGATTCCCATGGGCGCCGCCCGGCTGCGCATCACGGCCTTCCCGGTGGTCGGCCAGGGGCCAGACGCGCACGCATGGGCCGCCGCCAAGCCGCTGCCGGTCTCGGCTTCTCACTGCTTTGAAAACGACACTGTGGAAGCGCTGATAAACGTCAGGCAGCCCAAGAACTCCAATGATCAGAACATCCCGCGCTTCACCTGGTGGGACCATCGCGGCACCGCGGAATGGGTGGAGTATAACTTCGACAAACCACGGAAGGTCTCGGCAGTAGAAGTCTATTGGTTTGACGACACCGGCGTCGGAGGCTGCCGGGTGCCGCAGTCCTGGAAGGTGATGTACAAGCAGGGCGGGAATTGGAAGCCTGCCGAGGGCGCTTCAGGATTTGAGACGAAGCCGGACACCTATAATCGGGCGGCTTTCAAGCCCGCCGAGGTGCTCGGATTGAGGATCGAGGCGCAGCTTCAGCCTGATTTCTCCGGCGGCATCCTGAGCCTAAAGATCATCGAGTGAATGCATTTATGAGAATAACCCTGAACAGTTTGATTATCGCGAGTCTCTGCTGCACCAGTGCCTGGGCGGCAGGCGATTCATGGCAACCGGCTCAAGGCCCATTGAAGACACGCTGGGCCAAGGAGGTCTCCCCGGCCAATGCCCACCCCGAATACCCGCGACCGCAAATGGTTCGCGAGGAGTGGCTCAACCTGAATGGCATCTGGGACCTTGCGATCAGCAGCAAGGATGCGACGCGCGCTACATTCGACACGCAAATCCTCGTGCCGTTCCCCGTCGAGTCGGCGTTGTCAGGCGTCATGCGCAAGGTGAGCGAGAATGACCGCATTTGGTACCGGCGCCTCTTTGACGTACCCGCCAAGTGGCGCGGCAAGCGCGTATTGCTGCACTTTGGCGCGGTGGATTTTGAGACGTCGGTCTGGGTGAACAGCAAGCAGGTCGGTCAGCACCGGGGTGGGTACGACGGCTTCACGATCGATATCTCTGATGCGATCAATCCGCTTGGGGAGAACGAATTGGTGGTAGCGGTCTGGGACCCGACCGACGCCGAGACGCAGCCGCGGGGCAAGCAGGTGCGCAAACCCAAGGGCATTTGGTACACCCCCACCAGTGGCATCTGGCAGACGGTGTGGCTGGAGCCGGTCAACGCCGCCTACATCACGGACCTGAAGATCACGCCGGATGTTGACGCCGGCACAGTGACGATTTCGGCCAGCACGCCCCCGGCGCTTGGCGTTTGCACGGTCGAGGCGACTATTCACAGTGGACACAAGGCGATTTACACCGGCTCCGCAACCGCCGGAGGACGCGTTACTCTGTCGCTTAATAAAGCCCGGCTCTGGTCGCCGGAGGACCCGTACCTGTACAACCTGACCGTCACCCTCAAGCTGGGCAATACCACCCTGGACAGGGTCGAGAGCTACTTTGGCATGCGCAAGATATCCCTCGGCAAGGATGCGAAAGGCTTCACCCGCATGATGCTCAACAACAAGCCGTATTTCCAACTTGGCCCGCTGGACCAGGGGTTCTGGCCGGACGGCATTTACACCGCGCCCACGGACGAGGCGCTACGCTATGACATTGAGATGACGAAGAAGCTCGGCATGAACATGGCGCGCAAGCACGTCAAGATCGAGCCCGACCGCTGGTACTACTGGTGCGATAAACTGGGCCTGCTGGTTTGGCAGGACATGCCCAGCGGCGACAAATACATTGGCACGAAGGGCTCGGACATTACCCGCACGCCGGAATCGGCCAAAGAGTTCGAGCAGGAACTCACGGCGTTGGTGCAGGGGCGGGGTAACCACCCGAGTATCGTGATGTGGGTGCCTTACAACGAAGGCTGGGGTCAGTGGGACACCGCTCGCGTGACGGAGATGATCAAGAAGCTCGACCCGACCCGGCTCGTGGACAACACGAGCGGTTGGGCCGACCGCGGTGTTGGCGATGTGAACGACATGCACAAGTATCCCGGCCCAGGGGCGCCAGAGCCGGAGACGGCGCGGGCGACGGTGCTGGGGGAATTCGGCGGCTTGGGCTTGCCTGTGGGTGGCCATACGTGGCAGAGCGAGAAGAACTGGGGCTATCGCAGTTTTACGAACGCCCCGGCGTTGACGACGGCTTACATCGACCTGATCGCCAAGCTGCTTCCGCTCATTGACGAGAAGGGGCTATCCGCTGCCGTCTATACACAGACCACTGACGTGGAGGTCGAGGTCAATGGCCTGATGACTTATGACCGGGAAATGGTGAAGATGGACTTAAAGAAGGTGGCCGCGGCCAATCGCGGCCATTTTCCGCGCCCGCCCAAGGCGACCCAGGCGGTGCCGACAGGCTCCGCTAAGTAAGTCACCGGCGGCCAATATACATACTAAAATACCGGCATCGTGAGAGTGGAGATGCCACAGCACAGAAATTAACCCAATTGAAAACCCTTATATTCTTACCGAGGAGTTCGCAGCATACACAACACGCAAAGCTGTCGAGGCTACTCCCTGTCCCCTTCCGAAGGGGAGAGGGCTGGGGTGAGGGGTTGTTCGGTGTCCTCTATCTCGCGGTCTTAGCACTACTGTGGGCGGCGGGGCTGGCTTGCGCCGCGCCGATACCTGACACCTATTCGGTCCGCGATTTCGGGGCCAAGGGCGACGGCAAGACCGACGACACCGCGGCCTTTCAAAAGACGCTCGACACGGCGGGACAGGGGGGTGGCGGCGTAGTATATGCCCCGCGCGGCAATTACTTCTTCGCTGGCCACCTGAACGTGCCCAACGCTGTCACTCTTAAAGGGCTTTGGGAATCTGTTCCATCCCACACGGGGGTTCGAGATGCTGGCTCGATCAAACCGACGGACGACGGCACCACGTTTCTCGTCACCGAGAGTGCTGGCAAGGAGGACGGTGCCGCCTTTATCACCCTGAATAACAACAGCACGCTGAAGGGCGTCGTTATTTATTATCCCGAGCAGGACACGGCCGAGGAGCCGAAGCCATATCCCTGGGCGATCGCGATGCGCGGCAAGAACCCGGCGGTGCTCGCAGTGGAGCTGCTCAACCCCTACAACGGCATTGACGCCAGCCAAAACGAGCGGCACCTGATCCGGGATGTCCACGGCCAGCCGCTGCGGCGGGGTGTTTACGTGGACAGCATCTACGACATCGGGCGGATCGAGAACGTGCATTTCAATCCGTGGTGGAGCATGAAGCCGAAGCTGTTCGAATGGCAGCAGAAGCATGGAGAGGCGTTTATCTTCGGTCGCACTGACTGGCAGTATGTCTATAACACGTTCTGCTTCGGCTACAACATTGGCTATAAGTTCGTGCAGACGAAAAGCGGCGTCTGCAACGGCAACTTCCTGGGCATCGGCGCGGACGACTGCTACACGGCTCTGGTGGTCGAGAATTGTGCCCCCATGGCGCTGCTGATTTCCAACGGTGAGTTCGTCTCTTTCCACGGCCCAGACCCGACGATGGTGCGGGTGGAGGGGACCAACTCGGGCAGCGTGCGGTTTGTGAACTGTGCGTTCTGGGGGCCGTGCAACCAGATCGCGAAGATCGCGGGCAAGGGCACGGTGGGCTTCAGCGATTGCAGCTTCGTGCAGTGGGATCAACACAAGGAGGGGCGGTATGCGCTGCAGGTGACTGGCGGGACCGTGCTGGTCCGGGGCTGCGAGTTTCAGGCCGACAGGCCGCAAATCGAGCTTGGCGAGAAGGTGCGGCGCGCGGTGATTTCGGATAATGTCATCACCGGCAAACCGCGCATCGAGAATCACAGCAAGGCGACGGTCAATATCAACAACAACGCGAGCGATTAATGGGAGCAAGTCCACCTGAGCTTATGGGAGATTCGCCTTATGGAACTTAACTCAATTCTCGCAGAGGCGTGGCGGATCAAAGACGAGATGTCGCGCGAGGCGGGCTATGACCTCCATCGCCTCTGCGAGAGCACGAGGCAATGGGCAGCGAAGCACCCGCACCCAGGACCTCTTGTAGGTAACGCATCAGAGCTGCGACGGATGGCAGCGGAATACGAGCGTCAGCACCCGGGCTCTTCAGTGGCAGCCTTAAACGAAACACCACCACCCAAGCAATGAACAGACTGTATTTGTGCCTTGTGGCTGCGATTACGCTAGCCGGTTGCGCCAAACCGCAACCCCAAACTACTACCTCCATCCCTGCGCCCAAGCCGGGCCCTGGGGTGTTCTTTGTCGCCACCAATGGCAATGACCAATGGTCCGGGCGTCTGCTTAAGCCCAACCGGACAGGGACTGACGGCCCATTCGCCACGCTCCCCGGCGCGCTCAAGACCGTCCGGGGATTAAGACAACAGCACGACAGCGCGGCAGGGCAGTCGCTGACGGTGTTCGTCGGTGGTGGCCATTACTTTCTCGAGGCTCCGGTTGTGCTGACACCGGAGGATTCCGGTCTTGTGCTCACTGCTTTGCCGGCCGCGCGGCCCGTCTTGAGTGGTGGGCGGCCTATTGCTGGCTGGAAGGAAGTGACTGTCCAAGGCAAGAAGCTGTGGGCCGCTGATATTCCTTCGGTCAGCGACGGCAAGTGGTATTTCCGGGAACTCTGGGTCAATGGCCAACGGGCCGCCCGCGCCCGGCATCCGAACCGGGGCTACCTCGCTATCGGCGATCTCCCTGATAAGGCAGCCGACTGGACCCAGGGCCAGACCCGCTTTCGCTTCCGCCAGGGTGATCTGAAAGCGTGGGATACGATCACAAATGCCGAAGTGCTTGTGATGTGTAAGTGGGTCGAGTCGCGGCTGCCAGTCATTGGCGTGGATGAGAAGGAGGGTATCGTTAGCTTCAGCAAGCGCGCGGTCTTCGGGCTGGAGAAGGGTGACCTCTATTACGCGGAAGGCGCTTTTGAATTCCTGGACGAGCCGGGTGAGTGGTATCTCGACGACGCCACCGGCACGCTCTACTACATGCCACGCGCGGGCGAGCAGCTTGCCAAGGTGCAGGCCATTGCGCCCTTGCTCGTGCAGGTGCTCCGCTTCGAGGGGCGGCCCCAGGCTGGCCAATATGTCGAGCACGTGGTGCTGCGCGGCCTTGCCTTTGCGCACACGGAATGGTGTTTCCCGGAGGGTTTTCACAGTGGGAAGAACAAGCCGAGTATCCCGCCGGCGGCGAAGCCTGAGGCTGGTGGTTTCAGCCAGGCGGCGGCGGGGGTGCCCGGGGCGGTGTGGGGGGAAGGCCTGCGTGATTGTGTGTTCGAGGATTGCCGGTTCTCGAACCTGGGCAACTATGGTCTCGAGTTGACGCGGGGCTGCCAGGGAAACCGCATTCTGCGGTGCGAGTTCTCGGACCTTGGCGCGGGCGGCATGAAGATTGGCGAGGGCAGTATTCGCGACCAGGCCGCGGAGCAAACGGGCGGCAATGAAATCAGCGGCTGCCGCGTCTGCGACGGCGGCAAGATGTTTCCCAGCGCGATCGGCGTTTGGATCGGACAGTCCCCCAGCAATCGCCTCCTGCATAATCTCATCCACGACTTCTATTACACGGGCATCTCCATTGGCTGGACTTGGGGCTACGGGCCGGCGCTGGCTACCAACAACACCGTGGCGTTCAATCACGTGCATCACATTGGCGTGAAGTCGGGCGGTGACGGCCCCATCCTGAGTGACATGGCTGGGATTTACACGTTAGGCAAGCAGCCGGGCACGACCATTCGCAACAACCTTTGGCACGACATCGCGGCCACCCGCTACGGCGGCTGGGGCATCTACTTCGACGAGGGCAGCAGCGGCATCGTGGCCGAAAGCAATGTGGTTTATCGCACGACCCACGGCGGGTTTCATCAGCACTACGGCGAGACCAACGTCGTCCGTAACAACATCTTCGCGTTCGCGCGTGACCAGCAGATTCAGCGTTCCCGCAATGAGCCGCACGTCAGCTTCACCTTTGTCACTAACATTGTCTATTTCGACACCGGCAAGCTGCTGGGCAGCGAATGGAAGGGCGACACGAACTACCTGATGGATTGGAATGTCTATTTCGATGCCCGTCCGGACGCTAAGCCAGAAGAATTGCGCCTGGGGCCCTGCTCCTGGCAGAAATGGCAGGAGCGCGGTCATGACCGCAATTCGCTCGTGGCCGACCCGCTCTTCGTCGCGCCACAGAAGAATGATTTCCATCTAAGGGCCAACTCACCTGCTCTGACGATTGGCTTCCAGCCAATCGACCTGAGCCACGTGGGCCCTTGATACCTGCTTGAAGGCTGCGCCAGATGTGGAATGCTCGAATCGCCATGAAAGAGTATCTGACCGTTTGCGTAGCCGCCGGCTTGCTTGTGTTCGCCAGCCAGGGCCAGGAGTCCACTAATGCGCCGGGGGCGGCAGCGCCAGAGGTCGAGGCGGCGAAGCTCGCGATCGCCGGTCTTGGCGATCAGGCGTATGTGGTGCTATTGAGGAGTGAACTGGAGTTCAGCACGCAATTCAAGATCTTGAGCAGCCTGGCGCAGGAGCATCGCAAGCGCGCCGAAGACGCCGCCGCAGCCAGTCAAGCCCAGAGGACCCTGTGGGAGAATGAACTGGTCAAGGAATTGGGCGATAAGAGTGAGGCCCTGCTGAAGCAACTCAACGAGGCGACCAGGCAACGACAGGCGTTTGAGCAAGCTCATACGAATGCCGCCTCTTCGAGCGGTAGCGTCAATGCCGCCGCGGCAGCCAACCGGGTCAGTCCGCAGGAAGTCGAGTTCATGAGCAAGCTTGGCGAAAGGATGGACCGAGTTCATCAGGATCTCCTCACCGTTCGCCAGTATTCAAATGACTACGCCGATCGGATGCGTACCAACACGCTGACCTATGATTTCCAGAAGGCCGCGGCTGAATTCGAGATGAACGCGCGCAAGATCCAGCAATTGGAGCGCGAGCTGTCCGACCTGGAATTAAGGAAGCTCGAGTTCCAGGCGCTGCGGAGGCCCTGAATTTACTCCTCGAAATCCCCAGCCCTCCCGGGGATTGGTGAACTTCCACTCCTGTCCGCTGCGGGCCTTGGGCTGGGAGAGATTCGCAGCTTGCTGACAAGGTTGTTGAGCCGCCGGGCGCCCGCGAGCGAGCCGGGCGCGGCTCCGCCGGTCACCTCCCGGGTGTCCGCGCCGGACGCCAGCGCCTTCCAGTGCGCCCAATACATGCGGGCCATTTCGCAGTACGCGGCGGCCAATTCCTTGTCCCACACCATGGTGCCCGGGTTTGCGCACCCCACGCTTCGCGCTGCTCATCCGTGAGGCGGTTCCAAGCCGCCGCCAGCAGGCACATTTCTTCTCGTGCCCGGCGCTGGTCGGGTGTGTGGGCGATCTTCCGCGCGTCGGCTTTTGGGGCTTTACTCATAATCCAGCGGCCTGGGGTTGCGGAAGAGCTTGTCCCAGGTCAGAGACGCCTTTGCTCTTCCAGATATAGAATCCCATCTGGGTTCAAAAGGCCCGATTGACAATAACTTTAGCAAGATTTATTCTTCGCCCATGGAGTGTTTGTCACGTCCAATATGAGGCCCTTTACTTGTTAGGCTCTTCGCACATGCAACAGCTATTCACAAAGACGGGTGGAGCACGAATCGGGTGGGTGAATGCCAGTTGGCCGCTCGCTCAACTTTCTGCGACCCCAGATAGTCTTACAGTCACGGCTCGTTTGTTGGGCTCCTACACTTTTGCCCCTGAGCAGGTTTCTGCCGTCGAGCGCTACGTTATGATTCCTTTCGTTGCGTGGGGTGTCCGCGTCCGACACTGCGTGCCAGTCTATCCGCAGCAGATTATTTTCTGGTCCCTCAGCAATCCCGATAGGGTTCTTGGAGGTATTCGGGACGCAGGCTTCGTTCCCACTGCTTCCGTCTCAGCGGTTCCCCTCCGCCGAGGAATAGCAGTTCGGTGGTCCGCGATTATTGCGAGCATTGTTGTTTGGAACGCGCTCTTCATGCTCCCCTTTGTTCGCCACCGGCAGGCGGATTCGGCTCCAGACTGGCTTGTTTTGGTGCCTCTCCTTATGGTATTTGGACTTTCGATTGGGACTCTCTACTCTCCGAGATTGCAATGCCTCATTCTCAAGCCCGGCAGGAATGTGGGAGAGATTCAACCGCTCTTGCGCTTGCTGGTGTGTGTCAGCGGTGTCTTATCAGTCGTTTTTTCTATTCTAGTCGCAACTGGAGCATTCAAACAAGCGCCTCACCCGCCGAGTACAGGCGACGCGGAGCGTCCGCTTTTATTCGCAAGTGCACATCACCGACCCGGCGCGCCTGACTCGGAGTTAGCATGATTTTCGGGCGTGGCACCCTCAGGGCTGGTCTGGCAATGCTCCTGCTAGGCTGCTTGTTTCTGGTGGCAGTGCGAGGCGAAACCGCGACCCCAACAGCTCAAGGCCATGCTGACCGGCCGAACATCCTTTGGCTGGTGAGCGAGGATAACGATACGTTCGTCGGGTGCTACGGCGATCCGCTGGCGCATACGCCGACGCTCGATCGGCTGGCCAGCCAGGGCGTGCTGTTCGAGCGCTGTTTCGCGCAGCCGGTTTGTGCCCCCTCGCGGTTCACGCTCATCACCGGGATGTACTCTGTCACTTGCGGACCGGCGGAACACATGCGGGCCCAGGGGAAGATACCGTCGTGGCTGAAGGGCTTTCCCGTCTACCTGCGCAAGGCCGGCTATTACACCTCGAACAACGCCAAGACGGACTACAACTCGCCCATCAACATGAAGGAGGCGTGGGACGCGTCGAACCGGGACGCCCACTGGCGCAAGCGGCCCGACCCGAAACAGCCGTTCTTCAGCGTGTTCAACCACGAAGTCACCCACGAGAGCTGCCTGTTTCCCGTAGCGGAGAGCAAACTCGATTTCCCGCCCCTGGACCCTGCCAGGGTGCGCATCCCGCCCTATCAGCTGGACACGCCCGAGATGCGCGCTGATTGGGCGCGGTATTACAATCATATGACGCTCATGGACGGGCAGATCGCCGCCAAGCTCAAGCAGCTCGAGGTGGACGGCCTGGCGGATAACACCATCGTGTTCTACTACTCGGACAACGGCGGAGTGCTGCCCCGCAGCAAGCGGTTCCTTCAGCGCAGCGGCACGCATGTTCCGCTGATCGTCTATTTCCCGCCCAAGTGGCAGCACCTGGCGCCGGCAGCGCCCGGCTCACGCATCAAAGACCCGGTGGGCTTTGTGGACTTTGCGCCGACCATTCTCTCGCTGGCGGGTGTGGAGATCCCCGACTACATGATGGGCCACGCGTTTGCGGGTCTGGCCAGGGGGCGGACGAACGAGTATGCCTTCTGCTCGCGCGACCGGATGGACGAGCGTTATGACATGATGCGCTCGCTCATGAACTACCGCTACCTCTATATCCACAACTACCGCCCGGAGCTGCCTTACGTGCAGCGGCTGACCTACCAGTTTCAGGCTCGCGGCTACCAATCCTGGGCCCGGGAAGCTGCCGCCGGACATCTGACCCCAGCCACTGCCCAATTCTGGGGCGAGAAGCCAACCGAGGAGCTTTATGACCTGGAGGCGGACCCAGACAACGTGCGCAATCTTGTGAACGATCCGGCTGCGCGCGAAGCGTTGGAGCAGATGCGCACCGGACTAAAGCGGCGGGTGCTGGAGATCAAGGACAACGGTTTCATCCCGGAAGGCTCGCTGCTTGAAGGTTATGACACTTCACGGGTGCCGGGTGCGGTGCCGTTTGAACGGGTGGTGGACCTCGCCAACCTGACTTCGGAGCGCAAGGCGGAGAATCTGCCGAGACTGGTGGCCGCGTTGGATGACCCGAACGAGGCCATCCGGTGGTGGGGTGCGCTCGGTTGCGTTATGCTCTGCGACCAGGCCGCTGCCCATCAGCCCGGGAACGAAACGCGTAACAGGGCCGCCTCTCCCCAACCCTCTCCTGCAGAGGAGGAGAGGGGGACCAACCGTCCTGGCGGGTTCGGTATCACAAGTAACAGGCGCAGCCTGGTCGGTTCTCCTGCCGAGGCAGCTCTGCGCAAGCGATTGGAGGACCCTTCGGGGGCGGTGCAGTCGGCTGCCGCCGAGGCTCTGGCACACCTGGGGCACCCCGACCTGGCGCTGCCCGTGCTCGAACGTTGGATAACCAACACCAGCGGGACATTCTATACCGTGCACGCAGCCAACGTGCTCATACGGCTGGGGGAGGCTGGCCGGCCGCTGCTGCCGGTTATGAAGCAGATGTGCGCGGCCACGCAGGATGCAGCCATCAATACAGCACCCTATTACCTGAACCGGCTGCTTGAGCGGAATATTGCCCTGCTGGAAGGCCGCGAGCCGGCGCTGGTGTATCCGAAGTTCGTGACGGGAAGGTGAAGAGGGAGCAAGCCGTTCATCCCGTCAGACCGCTCGATTATCCTCTCATTAACACCGGGGCTTCAGCCCGGT
>SESF01020719.1_pt1 | contig 19255 bp, 34 predicted proteins | sample 3171521 | NCBI WGS metagenome assembly SESF01 (sample SAMN10866945, study PRJNA518727) | freshwater metagenome | biome: subpolar coniferous forest; feature: holomictic lake; material: water; isolation source: holomictic Lake 227, 6 m and 8 m depth | place: Canada: near Kenora, Ontario | collected...
CTTGGTCATAGCTGACAGGAGTACCGTCAGGCATGGCAGGTGCAGCATTCATACCGAAGAGCATTACTTCTTCGTGATAGTTACGTGGAATACCTTGGATCTGTTCTACAAATCCCTTCCACTCGTCAGCGCGTTGTTCATAAACGCCATCAAAGACTTCGTTGATAATCGGTTCGACTACCGCACGAAAGTCGGTACTACGCATTGGAGTTGCCATTGCTATTTCCTTTCGTTATATTAGATCGAGACCGAAGCCGCTGCAAACATGTTGTTTGCGATCTGTACTTGAACAATCGTAAATGTGTCACCCCAAGCATTGTTGCTACCTGCTGGGTATGCTACTTCACGGCCTAATCCAACTACACGTACTTGACCTTGGGCACCAGCAGCAACAGCAGTTGCTAATAGAGCTGTAGTAGAGAAGCCTGCGCCACCTACACCAATAGCAGTACCATCAGTTACGAGGGAACCAGCCGTTGTGTCAAAGTTGTATTGGGAACCAATTGCTGCAGTTGTAACTGAGCCATTGCACTGTACTTCATAAACCAACTGAGGATCAGCAAAGATCCAGAAAATGATTTGTGTAGAAGCATCTAAGGTTGTCTTAGTTGCATATTTAGCTACTGAACGACGACCGTCAGAGTTGGTGTACTCAACGCCATCAAACACGCCATATACGCGACCAATAGTCGTGGATGCTGATGCTTGTGCTGCTACTGTTAATTGACCTGAAGCAGTCAACGCTACTGGTGTGTACTGGTAAAATGCTACTTGAGCGCCAGACAACGAGTAAGGTGCTGTGTAAGTCGTACCAGGATTGTACGTGTTGGTGCCAACGAATGGCACTGCACGATCAAGACCGCTAGGATGATACACAGGCTTCAGACCAAAGGGTTTAAATGTTGTGGACATTTATGTTATTTCCTTTGAAGAATGTTATTGGAAACGAATGTTTTTATTATTCGCTTTTGAGGCTTCCTTATCCATTTCCAAAAGTCCGCCTTCCAAGACTGAACGCCCGCCCTTATTACCCTGAGCTGTATCACGCACTTGCGCAGTGATATTTTTCTGGTGCTCGAGGGGATCCTCGAGATGGAGCATACGCATCACTTCTTGGTAAACATCCTCTGGCAACTTAAAGAGAACCATTTCGTTACAACTAACACAGCCTTCAAACTTGCCCGAGCTCATTTTACCTAGTCCTTCAAAGCCTTTACCTAATTCCGAGGCTTTAACTGGCTCATAACCCAACGCCATACGTTTGTCGATACTGTCGTAAGTATTGGTCGTTGATAACCAACACAAGTGCATTCCAGGGATAATACCACCTGGAAGTTCGGGCAACGCACTATTTGCCCACTTGTCTCTAAACGCATCAAGGCGTTCACGACGTGCAATGTCATCTGGAGCTGCCGTTGTGGCTCGCTCTATTACTTCTTGTGCTCTGTCGGCCATGCGGTCGTCTAAGTCACGTTTTATTCTTGTATTTGCCATTTTAGTTATCCTTTGTTAGCGCGATCATACGATGCGTATGCGCGGATCATTTTGTTTCGTTTATCTGTATCATCCCACGCGCCTGCGTCTTTAATAGCCTGTACACGCTCACGGCTTAGTGTGATTGTGCCTGGCTTGGCGCTGGTCGTGTTTGCAACTCGGCTTGAGGCTGTTGGGCCTGCGGCTGATCGTTTATTATTACCGTTTTTGTTTGTGTAACGGTGTGGTAAACGATTTGATAAACGACTATCTAACTCATCCCAGTACTCAGAATCCGTTGGATCCCAACCATCGGCGGCGAGTTCTTGATCAACTACTTTGGCAATTCTACTATCTGTGTCTCGAGCCTGTGGATCGAACCAAGAGTTTTTCTTTAACCAACGTGTTGCATTTTGTTGGACCTCATTGGACATCTCATTAGGTACGTTCTGCTTAGGTGACTTAGCAGCCTCGAGCTGTTGTTTCTTATAATGCTGCACTTGCTGCAAACGTTGTTTAGCCTCTGTCAGCTGTTCCAAATATTCCATTTGTCCAGCTGCATCGTTAGATTGTGCTGCTTGCAACATCTTCATTTTTGCGTATTCAACACGGGTGGCTTCATCTTCCACTGCCTTGTCGATTTGTGCAAACTGATATGATGCAGCTGTATTTTCTACAGCAGCCAATCTACGTGCTAATTCTTCGTTACGCTTTTCAAGCGCTGAAATTTTGTGCTTGGATGATGCCTCGCGTTGCTTAGCTAGTTCTTTCTTTAGCCTACGCTCTTCTCTACGAGCCTCACGGATCTTTTCGCGTTCATCATCTGTCTCGCTATCTTCTTCCGCTTGTGCGTCGTCTTCTACTTCTTCATCCGTACGATCGTCATCGGTGGCTTCTACTGTGCCGCCTTCTTTGTGTTCTTCTTCGTCTTCAAACTCTTCTGGAGCTTCTACACGGGCCAGGACCGAGCCATCTTTTTGTTCCCGGATAGGAACATCTTTTTCATTATCTGCCATCTTTTTCTTTTCTACAAAAGTTAATCTATAAACGCTTTCATCTTCTGCGCATACTCAAAATTCTTAATGCGAGAGATGATTTCACGAGCCTGCAATGTAATGAACACCACTGGTGCCCCACCATCGTCAGGGTTTACAACAAAACGATCACCACCGTACTTAATGGTGCGAACTAAATCACCTACCTTACACCAGGGGCCTTCCGGCCAATCAGTAAGATCTGTGTCTAAATTCTTGTATGCTAACGGGCCAATTTGCACCACTTTAGCTACAGTTTCATTGAATCGCAACGTTTGCTTGGTTTCATCTACTAGGATGATACCACCTTTACTGGTTGTCTTTTCTCTGCGCAATTGCACAAGTACTCTGTCACCAGCTACTTCAATACCAGTATCAATCCCGGGAAAACATTCTAATTCCGATCTTGTATCTGGCTCTTCGCTACCTTTTAAATCAAACACTGTTCAGTGCTCCCTATAACCTTTACAGGTCGTCTTCTTCATCTTCCCTCAAAATTTCATTAATAATGTCTAGTACTGCCCTAAATCCTTCAAATCTACCAATTAAACGCTGGTAATCATCGAAGCTATTCACATTACTTCCAGCGGTGAGGGTTTCCGCCAATTTGCTTTGTTCGTCTCTCGTACGAGAGATAATTTCACTAATAAAGTCTTTCATACTTATAATAATACAAGGGTGGATGAAAATCCGCCCCAAATATTAATAAAAGTTTCCGCCGCCAATATCTTTGAGGTTCTTATCTGGACCTACTTTAGATGAACGTGCTGGACGTTTTTTAAGATCTGCGTTGCTTGCACGCTTACTGCCTGACGCGCCAACGTCTACTTTTTGGTCTGGGCCACCACCGGTAGATAATTTACCGGTTTCTTGATACGTTTGACGAAAGCCTTTTTGATCGGCCATATTATGCTCCTTGTGGGGGTGTTGGTTGTGGTGCTGCTGCTTGTTGTGCTAATGCTTGCTGATGTAGTTGATCATTTTGTTGCATTGTCGCTGCATGATCTAACCCGGTCTGGGTCTGGGCAGCTTGTTGCTCGAATGATTGTCTTTCAATTTCCAGGCCATGGCGTGTAATCTCTTGCTGGGCTGCATGAGAGGCTTCTAGCGCTGTTTGATTCTGTTCGTGGGCCATAGACATCTGATCAGATGTTAAACTTGCCTGAGCTGCTATAGAAGCTACACGTTCGCGTGATGAATTGTTGATATCCGCCAGTGCGATCTGGGTAGCGTTCTTGTTGGCGTCGATAGATGTCTGAGTCTGGTACTTAGTCTCAAGTTCAGCAACTTGGCGCTGTAGTTCAGCGATACGTAACTGGTAATCCTGTTTATCTTTTTGAGACGTAAGCTGCATTTTGGCTTCTGACTCAGCTTGTTTGCGCTGTGTCTCTGCCATCTGAGTCTTAAGGATAACCTGTGCTGTAGGATCTGCATTAGCCAATTGCTGCTGCTGGGCCTGTTGAGCTTGTTGTACCTTCTGAGCTAACGCCTGGATCTCTGGCAAGAATGCCTGCATAGTCTGCTGGGTATCTTGTGTAACCATCTGCGATGCAATAGCTAGTGCTTGCTGGGCTTCGAGGTCCAGTGGCTTTTCTTGGTGCAGTTCCAGTGTGTCTTTGCCACCAGCGGCTTGTGCCACGTATGAACGCATAGACTGCAGGTAATGTAAGGTTAAATGCTGCTTGATATGCTCTAAAGCATGAGGAGCAAAAGCAGGCCCAATAACAGGGCTACCACCGTAAGCTGGATCTTTTGCATAGGCTAAATGAATCTTAATGTGGGAGATATGGTCTTGGTCTGGGTATACTGCGGCAGGTCTTCCCATGGTCATAGAGACGTTCTCTAGGGCTGGGTTAGATTCTTTGGCGCCTAATGGATTTGGAAGAACTTCTTCAATTGACGGAATCTTTAGCTGGCTTAGAACACGGCGGTAGACAGCGCGGATATCAAACATACCAGGGGGCGCAGAAGTTGCCATCTGCAAGAGTGCCTGGTTCTGAGCTACGCGTTGTGTCTCAGAGAAAATGTTAGGATCTGATACTGGACGTACATCGTTGTTTGATGCAAAGTCACGGACCTCAATCTCAGAGCCGGACTGGTTATCCATCTCATCTAAGTACCAGTGGTTTAGTCTGGATACGATTGCTAATGACTTAGCCTGTGAACGATGTAAACGGGCATGGATTGAGGAGAATACTTTAGCACCCTGCTCAATTAAAGCCTGGGTTGTACCGACAGGCATGTTGTTGTTTGCTTCACCAATCTTCTCTTCAGAAGTGGTGACTACGCCTTTGGCTGCATCTGTTAAAAAGCCAAGTAGGTTAAACAGTACAGAAGATGGCTGATTGAACGGCATTGGCATCGCCAGCTTACGCACGTCATCGACACCAGGGGCACCTTCAATTTCGACTACTTGAGTGGGTTCAATTCGGTCACTTTGGCCACCAATGCGTCCACCCTTGAGCTTAAGCAGTGTCTGGCTGTTGTTGATATGAGCAGCGTCCAACAGAGCACGTAAAGCGCCAGTAAGAGCAGCAGCGAGGCCACCAATAAGATGGGGGAGGCCAATAGCATAAGCGCCGCGCCAAGGAATGAACTTGAACTCAACATACCAATCCAGTTTTGTAAGTTTTTCATCGTTGCATTCCCAGTTACGATATAAGGCAATTACTTTGGATGTTGTCTCGTCAATTGTGAGGATGTACGGGGCTCTGGCGCCGTCTGTCTCGTCGTCTTCATCTAAACGAATAAAGCAAGTGATCTCGTATACACGACGTAATCCATCAATGTTTTTAGATGGCTCTGATTTGCCCTCAATCTTGTTGTTTGCTTCTTGGCTTCGGGTTTGTTCTGTGAGGGGGGCATCAGATGTGTAGCTGCTGTCGATATCGCGGTAGATACCAGCTTCGACGCGTTGTAAGAACGTATCCTCTGTAATGTCTTGTACTTCAGTCACACGCTGCGCGGTGTAAAAGTTAGTAGAAGCGTATGGTAAAAGGATGTTGTCAATTGGCACCCATTCGCAAGTAGGACGCTTTTGTTCTGTATCAAAGCGCCACTTGAGGAACTGTGAACCACCTAGCGGTAACTGAGTAAGAAGCTGCTCCATCTCATCGCGGTACTCGGCGATTTGTTCTGTGAGCTGCCAGTTAAGGAAGTCAACCTTGCGTGCGGCTGTCTCTTCTTTAACGCGGTCTACTTCGCCCTTAACATTGGAGCGTACGATACCGTCGGGTGGCAATAATTCTTTGGAGGACGACGCAGCGAAGTCAACGCATGCCTCGGCCATAACAGGGTGGACGACTTTGGAAGCTCCGTCAAACGTGGCTCCTCCGGGCGCGTCCTTGCCGAGTCCAGTGCGACGAAGACCTTCTTCGTACTGTTTATCTCGTTGCTTGCGTGACTCTTGGTCAACGTCAATAAAATCTAAATAATCCTGGGCCAATGCCTCAAGGATATCCTCATCAAATTCTTCGGCCAGGTTGGCGTAAAACTCTGGTGCTTCCTTTGGTGAGGCCTTTGGTACAAAATTAACAATGACCGAGCCGTCGTCTTGCTCAATGACCTCTTGTTCTACGTCGCCCGGATCTAAGCCCAGGGCCTCTTCGTAGTAGTCCATCTCTGCATCTTGTTGCGCCGCGTCTTTTACATCCTGATCTCTTTCAAGACCTGGAAGGTTAGCGCCGGTTTGCATCGGTAATGTTGGTTGTGCCATAAATTATTTTTTGTAAAAACTGGTTTCTGTGAGTGGAATCACATTGTGTTTTTGAGTTGGGCGTGTTGGCTTTGGTTGAGGCTTCGGTGCTGCCTCGGCTTCTCTTTGCGCCAGGTATGTGTCTAGTGTTGCATCGCCAACTTCTGGTGAGTATGTCATCCCAGAAATAAGCGCAGTTAGTGGATTAAAGGGAGCAAACGCAGAATATCCTACGCCTGCTGTTTGGGCGGCTGCCTCAGGATATTGTCCTTGTTTAATTGCTTTAGCAATACTTTGTGCGTCTTCTGGAATAAATGGTAAACTAAACGCCGCCTGTGTTCCAATGTTTTTTAATGCGGAACCACCAACAGCAAAGTGTTCTGGTAAATGGCCTTGATGGATTAATTCTGCCATCATATCCTCAACGCTGCCACCTTGGGCAAACTGTGGCATAATGCCTGACTGCTGCATAACCATCTGCTGTGGCGTGTTTACCATCCCAGGTGTTGCCGGGAGTGCGCCTGCCTCTTCGAGCAGCATTTGGTGGGGAGTCTTAAAAATGTCCATTCTAATTATAATAATACAAGAATGGGGGCATTTCCGCCCTTATTGGGCATACGGATTGCTAAACTTCTTATTTACGTCATCGTCTGCATAGTCGTAGTCCCGGGCAGGTAGCGGATCAAGTAGCAGCCATCCTGAGTCCCTGAGGACGCGTAGGGCCTGGCTAAGGCTGTCAACGTAGTCATCATGCCCCCCGGCCTCTGGAAACGAGCAAACTTGGCGTATAAAGCGTTTTGACCAGTCTGCGAACTCACCCTTAATCTTTGAATCCTCGGGGATGAATACTTTGCCTTTGGCAACTAGCGGGGCGACAATATTTACCCGCTGTACTTTATCGGCGCGTCCTGGGTTATATCCTCTGACCGGGACATTGGCGCCTTGGAGTTCTTGGATTAATGAGATACCGGCTGATTTGTCTTCCATAAGAATTAGGTCTGCCTTTCGTCCCTTAGCAAACTCGTTGTCGGCGCCGTATACTACTTCCTTAAAGTCATTGACGACCTTTCGACGTAGCTCTGGGTACGATAAGTGCGCGTCCCATGCGTCTAAAAGGATTACTGCCGTGCCAGCGTCTTGCTGCTCAAACACTCCCCATACCGTGCATGCTGTTGGATCGTTGACCGTTTTTTCTGAGGTCGCTGGATCATAGCTGGCGATGACGTACTCTAGGTTTGGTGTTGGCTTGTTAGACGGCCACATCTTAAACATCTTGCGTTTGATAATACCCGTGGCCTCTGGGTCTAGGATCTCTCCATAGATTTCCTGTTTGCCCATGTCCGTACCTTCGTACGTCTCAAGCTGCTTAAAAAAGGTCTCTGAGAGGTTAGCGCGGTTGTCATAGGAGCTTGCGTTGCTGACATATACGTCACCCCCTACCTTGCCCTCGTTAAGGTCAACGATGAGTTCCTTTGGCTTTGGGGTGGTGGTAATAATCTGCTGCACCCGAGAGATTCGGGGGTCTTTAAGACGGAGGGTAAACTGTACGCCGTCGTAGGCTTCGTCGATGTAATCAAATGCGCACAGCTCGTCGAACCAGGCTCCATGGTATTGCTTACCACGGTAGCGTTCGGGCTCTGATGCTGGAATCCCCTGGATGATGGATCCGTTGGTAAGGGTAATCTCGAAGAGGGACTTGTTGTAATCCCGTATAAGTGAGGCGGGGATGATATTGATAAGTCCGGAGTCTCCCTCAAAACAAGTTGCACGTATATCATTGGAGGTTGGGGCAGTGACGAGCCAGCGGGTGTTGTCATACTTCCAAGCACGAATGCCAATCCAGTGGCTTGCAGTGTGCGTCTTGCCCGATCCGCGACCGGCAAGCATAAGAAACGTGTCATACTCTCCACCTTCTGGCTCCTCTTGGTGTGGAAGGGCCTGTAGCTTCCACTTGACCTGCCAGATAGCGGCGTCAAGTTGTTGCTTTGGCCAGTGTTTGTGTGATTCAGCAAATTTTTTAAGGAGTTGCTCTTGTTTTGATGTTAGCATGTCGGTATAAAGCCTTCCCCAGCTAAAATAGTGTTGTCTTGCCCCGTGGTTTCAATGTGCACGCACAATTGCTCTGGTATTGGGTCTACCTTGGTGATATACCGACGGCCATAGTGGACCTTTACTGGAGGTGAGCTTTGGTTTGGGTGCAACAATAGTCTGCACTTGAAGAAAACCGTGTAGTCCTTGTTGGTTGCGTCACTTTGCAGCCTAGTCTTACCACCCAATGACTCTGCAAGCATCTGAACACGACGGACTGTGTCATAATTCTTTGAGGAAAAGCGAAAAGTATCTGATTTTTTGTTATATCTGCGCGATTTTGAGCAAATAATCCCAGAAAGCAGCTCTTGTCTTTGCTCCGGGGAGGAAAGTAGGTAGTTATTGGTGATAACTTTGGGAATGTCGGGGATTAGCTGCGAGTTTACAGTGGGAGATACGATAAACTCCTGCTCGCCTGTGTTGATCCTGGCCCCTATTTTTACTTTATAGCCATGATCTTTGAATTTTTCTATCACAAAATCTGCAGTGCCGGGGGCCGCAGCCATTTTTTCTGTTGATCTTCTAGCAAAAAACCAAAAGCCAAATAGAAACGGTGGGACCGGTAGGTCTTTGTGGGGTAGTGCCAGGGGATCGGCGGTGGGGACCGAGATTGTTTTTCTGTTTCTTACGTCAAACAAAATGGTATCTAGTAGGTCCGTAGTGGTCAGACGCTTTAACGGGCGACGAAACTTAAAGCGACACTTGTAATTTGTCAGCCGGTTGCGGTACTTTAGGTTTTCTGTGGGGAATGCCAGCTTATCATCGCCGGTGACTGTGAGGTAGTCATTGAATGTAACCTCGTAGCATTTAATGCCTTGGTACTGCTGAACCATTGTGACACGTACAATCTGGCCTTTGCGGTCAAATACATAGTCACCTACCTGCAGCTTGTACGCTGGTTTCCAATAGTCAAGAGTTAATATCTTTGTGTTTGCGGTTATCGCCATAAAAGTTTTCTAGGACCCACTGGTCCAGCCATCTCCCTAACGGAGCGCGTATTTTGTTTTGTATTTCATCTGGCAAGGATTTAATGCTGATGTTCTCTGCCGTGATGGAAAGTCTGAACTGCAGATATTTAGCGGTCTCAGAATCCAGTACCTCTACAGGTACATCCACCGAATCAAAGTTCTGCACATCGCAAACCAAAATTCTAAGTCCAAGAAGTTGTCCCTGTTTACTTTCCAGGGCGCCTTGTATTTGGTATACGTATTTGCTCATACTCATAATAATACAAAAAACAAAGCAAGGTCGCCCATTCCAGTAAAATAAAGTCTATTTTGACAGGGTGTACAGGGTTGCGAGGCTTAAATGGTCTTCTCTTACTTTATTTATTTTTTTTAAAAAAAAATATAAAAAAGAGTAAAAAGGGGTGACTACCCTGTACACCCTGTCATTCTAGTGATTTTTTCTGAAAAAACACTACATCTAGTAGGTCGGCTCCGCCCTAGTTTTAAAAAAAAATTTTAGGTTTGTGTTTCTGGGAAATTTCACAAACTTAGGGTCTGGCATGGGGCCACCGGGGCCCGGGCGGACAGGACCCAAAATGGTGCATCGCAATATGAAAAACGCCCCTATTCCGCATTGTGGTAATTCATTTCACTATGTGAAACGTGGTATGGGCGCAACACATAGGGTAAACACCTATTGACATCGCGCCCAGCACCCTGTCTGCATAGCCACTGAGCCCATGCACCAATGTGGGGCGCTTAGCTAGATGATAATGATTCTCATTCGCATTAAGTCAACGCACCAATGTGGGGCGCTTAGCTAGATGATAATGATTCTCATTCGCATGTAGGCTGGTAGAGCAATGAGGCTAAGAGGCGAGATGGCTATGAGGTAATGGGTAGGCCTAGTCTATGAGGCCAGCGTGGCGCTACGGCTCTGTGGTGTGGTGTGAGGGCTAAGCGCACGCGAGGGAGCTAAGTGGAGGGTGGGCGAGAAGATGCCAACTCTCGGAAGATCCGCTAACCCACTGAGCCAGTGTGAATCCACCGAGCAATGAGCTCATGCTCCAGTGCAGTGCCATCGTTCTTTATCCTATTAGCCCTCCAAGATACCCAAGCAACGTTGCCCTTTACGTAACCAAGAGCAGGATCAATCTTATCTAATGAGGGTGAATCCTCCGCTCTTATCTTAGAGCCAGCACACCAACTTAAGGGCAGACTAAGGACGGGGCAAGTCTCCGAGGGTAGAGCCATAAGATAATCAAGGTCGAGATCAAAGGCCAAGCCACTGGCCTCCGCTCTTCGCCTCGCTCTGCTTAATAGTGTTGCGATGTGGCCTCGTTTCGTGGCTCTATACTTTTGAGTGTTGATTGTGTTTGTATTCATACATATAATAATACACAATCAGGTGTATATCCGCCCCAATATCCCCATAATTTAGTCAAGTATTTATCTGCCCACAAACCCAATAGATATAAGGCCTCAAATATATTTGCAGATAGGTGTTGACATTCCATTCCAAGGTCGTTATAGTAGAGTCATGGTAGTAAAGCAGTCGTAGTACTCAAACCCAACCGAGATAAATAAGGGGGAGCTGGCAGAACCAGTGCATTTATCCACAATGCGTATGAGGTCTCGGTGTTAAGCACCGACTGATGAGATCATGTGGTAAGATCGAAACCTAAGGAGATTATATGTACACTATGAATATTGGCCTCGCCAATCCATTCACTCAGCAATACAATACAGTAGAGCAGACACTAGCCAAGGCCATGCAGTTTGTGTCCGGTGTCCAGCAAGTACGGATCAGCACCGAGGGTGACGAGCCCACAGTGATTATTCATTACGCGTATCACACCGGCAGTGTTGACGTGCTGGCCACTGCACTTGACCAAGATTGCATTGCAGTATATGATTTTCATATCATGGCTGGTTCGCTGATTGGTGACAAGGCCAGCGAATGGGGCGAGTTTAACCCTGAGTATTTCCAACATATCTAGGAGCATGACCATGGCAAGATCACTCAATTCAATCTGCCGTGCCCGTGATGAGGCACGCTATGTATCACGCACTTGGAGCAACCAGCCCAGTGCACCGGACGTATCATACCCAATCCAGTACACTAAGCCAGTGCAGTCACCTGATGACATCATTGGTGTATGCAGACAGGATTCAACCACGCTCAGTGGCGTAAGACTGGTTTATATAACTCGCAAACAGTACGAAGAGGAGCAGGCACAATGACTAAGAGATACGAGGTACAACACTACACGCTATGCGACGGCTGGATCAATACGTGGTCGGACTATGATGAGGACGGCAACGAGACACCCAGCACGTACGATAGCTTTGAGGATGCGCTGAACGAGCTCGATAGCTTCTTGGACGACGAGCAGGAAGCGTTCGAGGAGGGCAACATTGAGAGCCCATACGACAGAGACGAGTTTAGAATAGCGGAGGTAGCATGAGCAAATTCAACTTAACTATATTCACTAGGTATTCACTGTCAGTGACCATCGAGGCAGAGAACAAAGAAGAGGCAGAGGAGAAGTTATGGGAGCTATACAATAGTGGCAAACATGATCCATTGGAGGAAGACTCCGATATTGAGACCAACATAGAATACGATGGGGAGGCAGTATGAAGATTAAATCATGGAAGTTAGAGCTAGTGTGGGAAGATGGCACTGTCAACGACGTAAGCAACTACGTGCCTGAGTACACTAGTAGGGCTATTGAGGACTTCTCGGACTACTGGGAAGACAAGTATAATGATGAGGCTGAGGATGAGGCTGAGGACGAGGCTGAGGACGAGGCTGAGGCACAACGCATTGATGACGCATCTTGGAGAGCATAATGACAACATACACAATCAAAATCGAGGTACGGCTGGACGACGACGGCTACTTGCTTAAGTCACCATGGATCTACGAGGCTATCCAAGAGCAGTTACAGGACGGCGAGGCGATTCTTGAGTACGACGTGACACACCAAGTAGAGGAGACAGAATAATGGGCGCACTGTACGACTTACTACTAGCAGACGAGTACCGCACGACCATCTACGCGCACGATGAGGACGACGCGTGGGAGATCGCCAATCGGTGGTACAACAACCCCGAGCAGGCCAAGATTAAACTACATGAGGAGAATTAACGTGGCAACATTCAAACTTACATACGTAGCAAAGCAATACTACACAAAAGAAATAGAGGCAGATAGTATTGATCAGGCAAAGGAGCTATTTGACAACATTATTTGCGATGATGATTTAGACTGGGACAATCCCGATGAATTAGATGCAGAAACTTTTGTGGAGGCAGTATGAAAACATTTAACATGATTGAGATAGCCGTAGAGGTAGCACACCAATTACCCGATGATGGAAGCCATAGTGATGTGCCACGTGCAGAATACCGCCATGAGGTGACAGAGATTGCCTTGGACATTATCAACTCGGGTATCATTAACAAAGACAGCGAAGACATTGATGAGATTATTGCAAACTATTTAGAAGAAAGAGGTTTAATATGACATTCACAATCAAAGACATCAACAACATCGAGACAGACGACAGTGTGGACGAGGTGGAGTACTACACATCCATCCAGCGCGCCATTAACTCGGGCATGTGGGGATTACAGGGATCATATGGTCGCACCATGATGCAGGCAATCAAGGACGGCAAGTGCCTCTTAGGACTCAAAGACGCCAAGGACTACTGGGGCAACACCATCCCATCACGCCTGCACGTCAAGGAGGGCACCAAGGGCTCTTGGGAGTATGTCAAGGAGCACAACGGCAAAGACTGGGCAACTAACATGGCGGGAGTGAAATAATGACTACATACTATTTTGGTGACATTGAGTTTGGTCGGTTTAGCATAGAGGGCAGTAAGGACTCTAGCCCAGTGGCTATCATTCACAAAATCAACAAGGCAAAGGACTTTGATACACCACAAGAGGCGTGGGACTACTGGACAAGCAGTGGCAGTGAGTCTTACGTATCACTTGACGCCAAAGACGAAGATGATGTACAATACACACTTACATTCAAACAACACAGGAGTTAGCATGAACAACATCATTGACCAGTACGGCATCATCAACCAGCAGATCAACGAGCTGGAGATCATTAAGAGCAAGCTCAAGGCAGAGCTCATCGCCCGTGGCGTAGGTAGCTACAACGGGGAGTCGTTCTTTGCCGAAGTGCAAGAGTACGACCGCGAGAACATCAGCGCACCACTGGTGCGTAAGTTTGGTGATGCAGACTTTGTGGCACAGGTGACACAGATCCAGCACATCAAGGCAGTAGTAGTCAAGCCACTGGAGGTGTAGTATGATTAACCTTAACGACAACCTTAACACCAACCGATTTAATGTCAGCTTTGACGCAGAGGAGATGCTGGCTATCTCCCGTGCGTTGTACTGGTACCACGACAAACTTACCAACACAGAACGTGAAAAGGGACGTGATGACAGTGAGTGGGACGTGGTATCATTCTTACGCCAGCAGGTATCAAACTTAATTAAACAAGACGCATTCTTATAGGAGAATTACAATGCACGGATTAAATACAATCGTAAGACTCAATAAAGTACAACAGGATTTTGTAGATGAGATCCTATTGCGTCCGGTACAGGACGTCAACCTATTAGACGCATGGCGTGCGTGGAAAGAGGAGCAGAACCAAGAGCAAAGAGTGTACGCAGATGAGCCAGTACAAGTACATTCTGATTGACGAGTTTGGTGGTGCCTGCAGGAAGTTTGTATCTAAACTGGAGGCCACCCCATACCTTACCGATGGTATGAGCCTGCGAGCCCTTCCAAGGGCACCTAGGGACAATCCATACCAAGTAGCACTGACCATATTACAGGAGGCACCATTTTGAAACTGATTGGATTTTTTGCATTTATTTACGGGTGGTTTTCGCTAGACACCTTTGGTTTTAATATCGAGGGATTGCTCTGCTTTACTGGTGGGGCAATACTACTATGTTTTGAGGAGATACTTGCCCATGTACAATGGAGACGCTACCACAATGACAAATAACAACGACATCAAGTCAGACTATCTGCAGGCACTGATGAGGCTAGACATACCGACACTGACGCTCGATGAGGAGCGTGAGCTGGCACTACGTATAGCCAAGGGAGACGATGACGCACTGGAGAAGCTAGTCACACACAACCTACGCTTTGTGCCCCATGTAGTAACCAAGATGACAGTATGGGAGCACAGTAAGATACCTCAGGAGGATATCATTGCCATCGGTAATGAGAAACTGCTAGAGGCGGCCAAGAGATGGAAACCGATGGGTAAGATTCGATTCTCCGCGTTTGCAAGATCCTTCATTGAGCGTGGAGTACGCAGAGAGATTGATAACACGGCCAACACCATCAGGCTACCTATCAACGTGATTGAGGATATCTACCGCATGAATTACAACGAGCGCGTGCTAACTCAAATGCTGGGGCGCAAGCCAACAGTACAAGAGCTGGCCACAATCCTTAAGGTAAAGCCCGAGAAGGTGTACCGACTGCGTGGGTGTGTATCACGTGAACCAATCTCATTGGACAACTTGAACAACGAAAACTACAACGAGGAAACAGAAGAATGATCCAGCTATCAGCAGAACAACAAAAAGCCTACAAACGATTCATTACCGCACGTGACAAGGTGGGCATCGTGCGCACACTGGGGTACACCAAGCGTGCATGGGTCAGGCAGGCAGAGGTGGTACAGACAGTAGACGTGGAAGGCCTAGGCCATCCATTGTTTGAGTCTAACCACGACTTTTTAGAGTACAAGGAGGCGAGCCTGTCATGGTGGGCGGTAGAGCCTGAGTTTAGGAAGAACGAGCGCATGAGTGCCATCCGTGGTGACTACGGAGCCAGTGATTCATGGAACGAGGAGGCACCGCGCCTACGTGATACGTACTCAATTACCCAAGGAGAAGAATAATGACTGTAGCGATACCCCAAGACATACTAGACGATGAGGGCAACCTCACAGGCATCGAGTTTTATGATGAGCTGGGCTCATTTATTATCTTTGCCGAGTGGGATCTCAACGATGAGCAGACCACGGACAACCGCAAGGCCTTCCGCAAGTGGGCATATACCATGCTAAAACGATTAGACTATGAGGTGAAACTATGAACAACTGCAACGGCAACTGTAACCAAGGACGTAACTGTGACTGCGTTACCAACCGACAGGACGAGGTCAGAATGAACAAGTACATCAAATACCTATTAGTTTTCACTGCCTTATACTTTTTAGGGCATATAGCCGTGGCACTGGCAGATAACTCTCCCCCACCCATTATTCGGTGCATTCCTGCCGGAAACGGCACAGTGACCTGCTTTCCTATATAACTAAAAGTAATGATATTCCAGTTCTTTATTACTTTTAGTCGATTTTGTCAAGGGTGTACAGGGTAGTCACCCCTTTTTACTCTTTTTTATATTTTTTTTAAATAAAATAAATAAAGTATGGAAAGGAGTAAATAAGCCCTGCTACCCTGTACACCCTGTCAAAATGTGACGTATATCACATTTTTTATTAGGGTTTACCCTAATACCGTGGAAATATCACAATGTGGAATCAACCAACGAGCCGTTTTGTATTATTATAGGCAAGAAGAAAGGAATAAATGAAACCGACTAGCTTACCAGTACAACTAGCCAATATCCCACTAGAGCTCCGTAAGGTGCCAAGATGGGTTATGTGGTCATTTGTCGAGGTTGGTGACGGGGATAACAAGAGATGGGCAAAGATGCCCCTCCAAATCACAGGCAGATCCGCCTCCTCGACTAACCCAGCGACATGGACAGACTTTTTAGTAGTAGAACAGGCCTACCTTACCCATAAATTTGATGGTGTTGGCTTTGTATTCTCGCATGATGACGACCTAGTAGGCATCGACCTTGATGACTGCTACGACATCAGCATTGGATTTACTAACCCAGATATGCAGGCCTTGGCAAACAAGGTACAGGGCTACATGGAAGTTAGCCCATCGGGTACAGGCGTCAAGATTTTTACCCGCTCTAATCCTTTTGCTACGCACACAGATCACGCGATTGGGTTTGAGGCATACGCCAACTCCCGATTCTTTACAGTCACCGGCCACCATCTATCAGGCTCACTGCCTGCAGATACCCAAGACCTGACAGATGTATTCCCAGCACGTACCATCAACCAAACTGGTGATGCGTTCGGCGACTACACGGCGCCAGTCGAGGGATGGGACATCACACGGGTAGAGACAGAGATCCTTGCCAAACTAGATCCCAACATGGGATACGCAAACTGGCTCAAGGTAGGCGCCATCTTGCACCATCAATTTGGTGGTGACGTAGAGGCCTGCGAGGCATGGGACAGATGGTCAGCTACAGGCAATAAGTACACAGCGACGGGTGACTACTCATGCGAGAACAAATGGCGCACGTTCAAGGGCTCGGGCGCGACACTACGATCATTGATCTTTGAGGTGAACCAAGGCATTCGCACAGAGGCCTTGGCACGTGGTGAGATTATCTTGGACTCGGGAGCAATGAACCACGCCCGCACGTTCTTGGATAACTTCTACTCATCTGAGGAGGGCTACTCACTGGTGCACTACGCAGACGAGTTTTATATCTACGCTGGAACGCACTATGAGGTCATTGAGGAGGCCACTATCCGCTCCAAGGTATACTCACTGCTTGACAAGTGCAAGAAGGCTGGCAAACAGGGCGCGTTGGTACCATTTAACCCTTCCCCTGCCTCGGTATCAGGCGCACTAGACGCAATCAAGTCGATTGTTCACTTACCTAACCACCCGAACACCAAACCACCAATTTGGTTAGAGGATTACGCTCGCTCCAAACCATCAGCCTCCAAGCTGATTAGTTTGCAAAATGGTTTGTTTCACTTAGAGGACTCCATACTGATTCCGCACTCACTGGGTTTCTTTACTCAGAACTCTTTGCCATTCGAGTACAGCCCTGCAAGCGAGTGCCCCACATGGAACACGTTCTTGCAGTCTGTGTGGCCACAAGATCAGGAGTCGATTGATTGCCTGCAAGAAATGTTTGGCTATATCCTATCGGGAGATACGAGACAGCAAAAATTCTTTAACATTATTGGGCCTCGCCGTTCCGGTAAGGGTACAATCAACAAGGTGCTAGTGGCACTGCTTGGACAGCACAACACAGTGGCACCAGAACTAGGAGAACTTTGTGATACGTTTGGACTACAACCCTGGCTGGGTAAGCTACTTGCTTCTTTTACCGACGCTCGCGCTCCTGAGCGCAACCGCTCTGCTGTGGTATCTCAGCTATTGCGTATCGTTGGTGGTGATACTATTACTGTCAATCGGAAAAACAAAGAAAGCTGGAACGGATACCTCCCAACACGATTAGTGATCTACTCCAACGAGGTCTTACAACTCACGGAGAACTCTAACGCGCTAACTGGTCGCATGATCGTGCTAAAGATGACCAAGTCATTCTTTAACCACGAAGACACCGACTTGTCACACAAGCTGGAGCAAGAGCTCAGTGGTATCTTTAACTGGGCAATGGATGGCCTCAAGCGTCGTATTGCAAGGGGCGGACATTTTGTGCAACCTGCCAGCGGTAAGGAGTACTTAGACCTAATGGCCGAGCTGGGTAATCCTATCGGATCATTCTCTGAGGACGCACTGGAGTTTAATCCTGACTACATGGTCAGCAAGGAGGAGGTGTTTGCCTGCTATAAACACTGGGCGCTTAAGAAGTCTATGCCCCCCGGAACAGAGCAGGCGTTCAAACGCAGATTCTTAGCGGCCACACAGGAGCAGTTAGTACGATCTGAGCAGATAAGATCAGAAGGCGAAAGACAGCAGGTCTACATGGGCGTGAAGTTAAACCCCAAAGCACAGAAGTATGTAGACTCAATCGAAACATTTGATAACGAGGTATTTTAATGACGCAAGATGAACAACTATTTGCCTTCGCAGTGGCCGCCACCATGGGGCTCATTGCACGGGGCGCAACCCCCTCAGAGGTCCGCGATACAGCGTGGCAGTACGCACAGTTTGCCCTAGCTGGTAAGCCACAAAATGAAGAGCTTTAACCGACGCAAGTTTATTAAGCGCAACGACTTCACCTCCGTATTTGGGGGGTTTGGTCGGCGTAGGACACTTGTTACTAGACAAAAATCAATTAGTCTAGTACTACGCTTTAAGATGGTACAGATCCGTAGGGCGCACCAAGGCCACCGCAACAAGACATTTGGCATGATACAAGCACTACGCATTCGCCGTGTATACGGCAGACGTAAATCAACAGCACTGTTTAGGAGATAGCATGACAAAGCACGACGGAGGTAAGGGTGACAAACAAATTACCCCACAAAACAAAGAGCAGTTCAACGCACAGTGGGACGCAATCTTTAAGAAGGAGCCTAAGTTATTAGCCAACCGCATCATCACACCGGACGGCACAGTGATGCAGAGCTACAACAGACACGACTACAAGACCTACGTAGACGCCAATGGTAAGGAGTACATGATCGACGGGGGGCTAGATTACCAGCGCACCAACGTGCACGATGACGCGCCACACACAGATGCCTGCGTGTATGACACAGACCCACATGAAAAGATCCGTACTGATTTTCACTGGGGTTGTCGTGGCAAGGATGGCAGATCACCACTGGAATACCGACCTGTGTGCTCGCTGTCTAACATGCACATCCACAACATCCGCATGACACAGACACACGTGCCTGAGCATATTGCCAAGGTGTTTACCGATGAGGAAATTTACCGCCGTGACAACGGCATTGTTATAGAGGACACAGAATGAACATCCGCTTTTACAGAGCGCCATGGTTTAAAGGCGAGGCGCTACAGTGGAACTCAGTGCGCTTTAATGGTGGCGATTTATACTATGTTTATAGATTCGGGCCAATACTTTTACAGGTGAGAAAATGAACGCAAATGAACTAGCTGACTGGTTAGATAAAACAACCGATTCAGAAGATTGGG
>SESF01028455.1_pt1 | contig 19252 bp, 15 predicted proteins | sample 3171521 | NCBI WGS metagenome assembly SESF01 (sample SAMN10866945, study PRJNA518727) | freshwater metagenome | biome: subpolar coniferous forest; feature: holomictic lake; material: water; isolation source: holomictic Lake 227, 6 m and 8 m depth | place: Canada: near Kenora, Ontario | collected...
CGCGTACGCAGAGGCGAACGGAACCGATTCGGAAATAAGTCAAAATTTCCCGTGAGAGCGCCTCGTCGCGAATGTTGAGTTTGATGTGCCGATCGAAGTGATCGCGCAAGTGCAGGTGCATGGTGTCATCAGAGCCAACAAGGCCTGTCACTACACCGTCAACCCAACCTTCTTGATACAGTCGCTCCGCACTTGAATCCTCATCTTTGTGGCCAAACACTGCATAAATGACGTTGTCGTCTCCGTCCAGTATCTGAGCCTCCGCTATTGAATCTGCGCCCAACATCTCCTCAATTGTGTGCAGATGCCGAGCAGGCTTGCTTGCTGAATCGCTCTTTGCTTCCTTGATACGCGCGCGGCTGTAGGGCGTGCGATCTGAGGGGGTGTACGCCCTCAGTCCAGTGCTTGCTTTCTTGATGCCACGGAATATCGGCTTGTTTTCGGTGCCGAGTAGAGCAGCGAACTCGATGATGTACTCGCCCAAACGCGACATGTCCATTGCGTCGGGATCCCGACGCAGGATGCGCAGCATGAATGTGTGGGTTTTTCGAGCCATTAGATACTGTAATCGAACCGTCGAGTTGAAGCGAAACAAATTGATCTGAAATCAAGCTGCTTGAACAAGATCCAAATGTCGAACCAGAATTTTTTACTCTCAGTCGCTACCGCCCACCAATTTCAACTTGCAAACCACACCCGCGTAAGTCGTTGATTTTATTGAAAACCACCTCTTGAATAGTCAAGAGGGTCACTGAGAACAGAGAGAAAAAACGGGGGGAATTAGGCCAAAAACCCGCAGAAATACTCAAATTCGATAGAAAGAACCTCAAGAGGCAATTCGCGTAAGTGCGCGTCACCATTTAGTTTTCAGGCAAAAAAAAGTCCAACTGATAAGAGTTGGGCTTTTGCGGTATGGTGGCAGTTTGAAATATGAATCCACGTCCGAAGGTCCCCAAAAAGGAACTAACCAGGCACTCATGTGGCACTTTCCAGTCTGAATAGTGCTAATGACAGAATAATGGCGGATTCTTTAATAGGAAAACAAATAAAAATGCCCCGTAAATCGTTTAAAATCAACAACTTACGAGGCTTTATATTTGGTAGGCGCGATTGGACTCGAACCAACGACCCCCACCATGTCAAGGTGGTGCTCTAACCAGCTGAGCTACGCGCCTAAGGATGTTCGAGAGCGCGAAGTATAGCAGCAATCCTTCGATCAACTGCTGGCTACGGTCGAGTGCGATGCGTGCGCCATAATTGACGTTGACGTTGACGTAAACGTAAACCCCACTTATCCACAACAGGAGTCTTCCATGGAAATTGCAGGCAAGGTATTCATTGTTACGGGCGGCGCATCAGGATTGGGCGAAGGCACGGCACGCATGCTTGCTGCCAAGGGCGCCACTGTGGTCATTGCCGACATGCAGGCTGAAAAGGGTGAAGCCATTGCCAAGGAAATTGGCGGTGCCTTCGTCAAGTGCGACGTCAGCCAGGAAGCAGACGGTCAGGCCGTGGTTGCCAAAGCGGTGTCGCTGGGCAAACTCATGGGACTGGTCAACTGCGCAGGCATTGCTCCGGCGGAAAAAACTGTTGGCAAGAATGGCGCCCACTCGCTGGCAGTGTTTAGCAAGTGCATCACGGTCAATCTGGTGGGCAGCTTCAACATGATCCGCCTGGCCGCTGACGCCATGTGCAAGAACGCGCCCGAGTCCACCGGCGAGCGCGGCGTGATGATTTCCACCGCCTCGGTAGCGGCCTATGACGGCCAGATTGGCCAGGCAGCGTACAGCGCGTCCAAGGGCGGCATTGTCGGCATGACCCTGCCCATCGCCCGTGACCTGTCGCGCAACGGCATCCGCAACATGACGATTGCCCCTGGCATCTTTGGCACGCCCATGATGTTTGGCATGCCCAAGGAAGTGCAGGACTCGCTGGCCGCGTCGGTGCCCTTCCCCTCGCGCCTGGGTACACCGCAAGATTACGCCAAGCTAGCGGTTCACATCATTGAGAACGACATGCTCAATGGCGAGGTCATCCGCCTCGACGGTGCCATCCGCCTGGCACCGCGCTAAAGCTTCAGGTCTTAGACCCCAAAGCCATCATCAGCGGCAATCACTGCGCCGTTGATGAAGTGGCTTTGGTCGGAGCACAGCGTCACCAGCAGCACATCCAGATCCTTGGGTTGGCCCACGCGCTTGCGCGGCAGCATTTGCACCAGTTTCTGACCGGCCTCGGTCTTCCAGTGGCGGTGGTTGATCTCGGTGTCGATATAGCCGGGGCACAGCGCATTGACGTTGATCCCGTACTTGCCCCACTCCAAGGCCATCGCCTTGGTCATCTGGATGACAGCGGCCTTGCTCATGCAGTACACGCCAATTTGCGGCAACACACGCAGCCCCGCCATCGATGCCACATTGACGATGCGCCCGCCGGTATAGCTGCCCGGTGCCGCCCCCTTGGCCCGCGCCAGCATGCGCTTGCCCACTTCCTGGGCCACAAAGAAAGCGCCCTTGACGTTGGTGTCAAAGACAAAGTCGTAATCACTCATCGAAACGTCCTGCAGCCGCTGGGTGGTGCTCACGCCCGAGTTGTTGACCAGGATGTCGATCGAGCCGACCTCGGTTTCGGCGTGCGCGACGGCCGACTTGATCGAATCCTGATCGGTTACGTCCAGCTCGATCACATGCGCGTCGCCGCCTTCGCCGTCGATCATGGCGCGCAGTTCCTTGAGCTTGTCAACGCGGCGGCTGGCCAGCACCACAGCTGCACCGGCCGAGGCCAAGGTGCGCGCAAACTGTGCCCCCAAGCCGCTGGAGGCACCGGTGATAAATGCCACGCGGCCGGAGAGATCGATGGAATATGCCATTTGGAGAGTCCTCACTTATAAATTGAGACAGTAGTCTGCCAGCGTTTCGCAGCGAATAAAATCAGCCGTGAATCAATTGCCATTATCAAGCGAGACGCACCATGACCAACGAGGAAATTCTGGCCCAGTTTGGACCCCGTGAAGCAATGGAGTACGACGTGGTGATAATCGGCGGTGGGCCCGGCGGCCTAAGCGCTGCCATCCGCATCAAGCAACTCGCCGCCGAAGCAGGCAAGGAAGTTTCGGTGGTAGTGCTGGAAAAGGGTTCTGAGCCCGGCGCGCACATCCTCTCGGGCGCGATCATGGACCCACGCGCGCTCAACGAACTCTTGCCCAACTGGAAAGAACTCGGCGCACCGCTGAACCAACCCGTCACCGATGACGCGATGTGTTTTTTCAGCGAACGCAAGTCCTACCGCACACCCAACTTCCTGCTGCCCGAGTGCTCGCAAAACCACGGCAACTATGTGGTGAGCCTGGGCAACGTCGTGCGCTGGTTGGCGCAACAGGCCGAGGGCCTGGGCGTGGAGATATTCCCTGGCTTTGCCGCCGCCGAAGTACTGTTCAACGACGACGGCTCGGTCAAGGGTGTGGCCACCGGCAACATGGGCATCGGCAAAGACGGCGAGCCCGGCGAAAACTTCCAGATCGGCATGGAGTTGCTCGGCAAATACACCCTGTTCGCCGAAGGCGCGCGCGGCCACCTGGGCAAGCAGTTGATTGCCAAGTTCGCGCTCGACGCTGGCAAAGACCCGCAAACCTACGGCATCGGCATCAAGGAATTGTGGGAAGTCGACCCGGCACGCCACCAGCCCGGCTTTGTGCTGCACTCGGCTGGCTGGCCGATGGAAAACGACACCTATGGCGGTGCATTCCTCTATCACCTGGAAGACAACAAGATCGCCATGGGATTCATCACCGGTCTGGGCTACTCCAACCCCTACCTGAGCCCGTTTGAGGAATTCCAGCGCTGGAAAACCCACCCCAATATCCGCTGGTACCTCGAAGGCGAAGAGCAAGGCCTCAAGCCCGCCAAGCGCCTGGCCTACGGCGCGCGCGCCATCACGGCCGGTGGCCTGTTGTCGCTGCCCAAGACGGTATTCCCGGGCGGTGCCCTGGTCGGCTGCGATGCGGGGTTCCTCAACGTCAGCCGCATCAAGGGCATTCACGCTGCCATGAAGACCGGCATGCTCGCTGCAGAAGCGGCGGTGCAAGCCATCACGGCCGGACGCCAGCACGACGAACTGACGGCGTACCCGCAAGCCTTTGACGAAAGCTGGCTGCACGCGGAGTTGAACAAGTCGCGCAATTTCAAGTTCTGGTTCAAGTGGGGCCTGATCGTGGCGACGCTGGCCAATGGATTCGAGCAGTTCGGACTGCGGGGACGCATGCCCTGGACCCTGCACCGCAACAAACCCGACCACGCCTACCTCAAACCGGCGTCGGAGTGCAAACCCATCGTCTACCCCAAACCCGATGGCAAGATCACCTTCGACCGGCTTGGCAGCCTGTTCATCAGCAACGTCAACCACGAAGAAAACCAGCCCGCGCACCTCACGCTCAAGGACGCTTCGGTTCCGGTCAACGTCAACCTGGCGCGCTACGCCGGTCTGGAAGCGCGTTACTGCCCGGCTGGTGTGTACGAGTTTGTCAAGAGCGACGACGGCAGCGACAAATTGCAGATCAACGCCGCCAACTGCGTGCATTGCAAAACCTGCGACATCAAAGACCCAACGCAAAACATCGTCTGGGTCACGCCCGAAGGCGGCGGCGGCCCCAACTACGCCGGCATGTAGAGACCCAACCCGCGTCTGCGGGTTCACCCTTGCACGGTCAACGCTATGATGAGGCGCTCTGGCCGCTGGCGTCCAACGCCCGTCGGTCAGGAATCCATCACCTATCCCGAGGAGCATCCATGAAAACTGTTTTACGCACTCTGGCAGGCATTGCCTGCGGCTTTGGTGTCGTGCTGGGCGGCTCGGCCTGGGCGGCCGAGAAGGTCAACATCGGCATCGTTACCGGCCCAACCTTTGTGCACACCATTGCAGCGCAAAAGTTCAAGGAAGAAGTTGACAAGGCGCTGCCCGGCAAGTACGACGTGATCGTGCACCACTCGGCCGCACTGGGCAGCGAAACCCAGGTGCTGCAGCAGTTGCAGCTTGGCACGGTGCAGATGAGCGTGTGCACCACCGGCCCGGTGGAAGCTTTTGTACCCGAAATCAAGGCGCTGGAAATGCCGTTCCTGTTTTCGTCCTACGAAGCGTCGGACAAGGTGCTCGATGGCCCCATCGGCCAGGACTTGCTCAAGCGCTTTGACAAGGCTGGCCTGGTGGGCATGCACTTCCTGGACAACGGCTTTCGCAACGTGACCAATTCCAAGCGCCCGGTCAACGGCCCCGATGACCTCAAGGGCCTGAAGATCCGCACCATGGAGTCGCCTACCCATCTGGCGATCTGGCGCGCCATTGGTGCCAACCCTACACCCATGGCCTGGCCGATCACCACGCAACTGCAACAAGGCGTGCTCGACGGTCAGGAAAACCCGATCTCCGTGATTGCTGCGGGCAAGCTCAACGAAGCCGGTCAGAAATACCTCTCGATCACGCGCCACGTCTATTCGGCGCTGGTGTTTGTGGGCAGCAAGGCCTTTATGGACAAGCTGCCTGCGGCTGACCGCAAGGCCTTCATGGACGCCGCCGCCACCGCCTCAGCCTTTGGCCGTCGCCATGTGCGCGACAACGAAGCCAGTCAACTCGCGGGGCTGAAGGCCGCTGGCATGGAAGTGGTGGAAAACCCCGATCTGGCAGCGTTTCGTGCCAAGACCGAGTCGGTCTATGCCGCGCTTGGTGGCGACAGCAAAAGAATAGTTGACGACATTCGCAAAACCGTCAAGTAGCACCTGAACGTCCGCAGCACCATGAGTCTGGGCAAACACCTGGCATCCACCAGCGAGCGCGTCAACACCTGGGTTGAAGCCTTGTTGTTGGTGGCGGGGGTTGCCATCTCGGTGATCCTGTTTGCCCAGGTGGTGGCGCGCTACATGGGTGAGTCGCTGAGCTGGTCCGAAGAAGTGGGGCGCTACCTGCTGGTGGCAACCACCTTCCTGGGTGCCACGGTGGCCTACAAGCGCGCCCACTTCATCGGGCTCGCCGGTTTTGGCGCACGCTTTGGGTTGCTGGTGGAGCAGATCATCGTGCGCGGGTTGCAGCTGCTCACCCTGGCCTGCTTTGGCCTGATCACCTGGTTTGGAGTCATCTACACCGTGAACGCCTGGAGCCAGACATCTACCGCAGTGCAGATGCCGATGTCGCTGCCGATTTCGGTCGTGCCCCTGTCGGGCCTGATCTTCCTGCTGCACATCCTGGCCGACATGACCAAGGCTCGGGCCAGCGCGCCATGATCATCGTCCTGGCTTTTGGCTTGATGTTCCTGCTGATGGCACTGGGCCTGCCGATTGCCCTGTCCATTGGTCTTCCCGCCATCGGCCTGATCGTCAGCCCAGGCGTGTTCCCCGAAACGGTCAGTCTGGCCGCACTCGGGCAAACCGTGGTGCAGCAATTGTTTTCCGGTGTGGATTCGTTCGACCTGCTGGCGGTGCCGCTGTTCATGATCGCCGGATCCATCATGGAAGTGGGCGGCATCTCGCGCCGCTTGATTGATTTTTGCAACAGCCTGGTGGGCTGGGCCCCGGGCGGCCTGGCTGCGGCGGCAATTGTGGCGTCGATGATCATTGCCGGCATTTCCGGCTCGGCTGCGGCCGACACGGCGGCCATTGGCGCGGTGGTAATTCCGGCCATGATCCGCCAGGGCTACCCACCCGCCTTCGCGGCAGCGGTGGTGGCCGCTGGCGGCTCCATCGGCATCATCATCCCGCCATCGATTCCGATGGTGATTTTCGGGTTCATGACCAATATCTCGACCTCGCAGTTGTTTGCGGGCGGCATGCTGGTGGGCGTGCTGCTGGGTCTGTCGTTTCTGACCGTGGCGGTGTGGGTATCGTGGCGCAATGGCTACGGCGAGCGCGCGCCCTTTGCCTGGAGCAATGTGGCCGCCACCGGCAAGGCGGCGTTCTGGTCGCTGGGGGCGCCGGTGGTGGTGCTCGGCGGTATTCTCTCGGGCATTGTCACCGTCACCGAAGCGGCAGCGCTGGCCGTTTTTTATGCACTGCTGGTGGGCACGGTGATCAACCGCGAGCTTGGCTGGAAAGATCTGCCGGGGCTGATTGTTCGCTCCCAAATCGCCGCTGGTGGCATTCTGTTCATCATCGCCATGGCCAAGATTTTTGGCTGGCTGATTGCCATGCAGCAAGGCGCGCGCTTGCTTGACGTATTTGTCAACTCGCTCTCTCTACCCCCCACCGGATTGCTGCTGCTGGTGATGGGGCTGCTGTTGATTGTGGGCTGCGTCATGGAAACCACGGCTGCCCTGCTGCTGCTGGTGCCGGTACTGGCCCTGCTGACCCCACAGATGCAGGTAGACCCGGTGCAGTTTGGCGTGCTGGTGGTGGTCAACCTGGCCATTGGCATGCTCACGCCGCCGGTGGGCATTTGCCTGTTTGTGAGTTGCGGCATTGCCGGTGTGAGCTTGGGCCAGATTTCACGCTCGGTCATGCCGCTGGTGATCGTAGCGCTGTTCGACCTGTTGATTGCCTCACTGTGGCCGCCACTGACGATGTGGCTGCCGACCCTGTTCTACCGCTAAGGGCTGGTAAGCCACTGGCGCAGGCTCTCAGGCATGGGCGCGGTTTTTTGTGCCCGAAAGTCCAGCCACACCACGGTAGCACCTCCGTTGGCGTGAACCATCTCTCCCGTATCGGTGCGCAGCAATTCATGGTAGGTATCGAACGACGAGCGCCCAACCGCACCCACATAACTTTTCACGATCACGTCGCCCGGATACTCCAGTTGCCGGATGAAATTGCAGAAGGCATTGGCGATCACAAAGCCCTCTCCATCCGGGTTCACGCCGTAGCCGATCTCATCGAGCATCTGGATGCGCGCCGCCTCCATGTAGCGAAAGTACAGCGTGTTGTTGACGTGCCCCATGGCGTCCATGTCGCCCCAACGAATCTGGATGACCGTGGTGTGGATCAGTTTTTTTTGCTCAGGTACTTCGATCTTCATGTGCGTGGCTCGCTCTCAGAACATGGCAGCAAAGCCACCGTCTGCAGCGCTGCAGCGCTGCTGCGCCACCGCGATGGGCCGGGCCCAAGTGTAAGCGGCTCCCATATCCGCTACGGCAAGCGTCGCTGACCACTGCATTGGACCCACACGCTGTCAACCGTCCTTGGCTACTGGTTTAGAATCCACCCAGTCAGGAGAGAGCCCGCCGCGAGGCGGGCCGCCGAAGGCGCAAGACGGCTGATTGCAGCGGTTGCGAACGCTCAGGCAAAAGGACTGACACCCGTTGGCAAGGCGCAAGCCACCAGCGACTCCCCACTGGAGAGAGGTTGCATGCGATGCAACCCACCGAAGGAGCAACCCGGACCCGGCGCAGCAGTCGGCATGGCGAATCTCTCAGGTAAAGCGGACAGCGGGGGCAGCCCAGGGCAGGCACCACACGGTGCGGCCATGGATATGAAATGCCCCACCTGGAGAACGCCTTGTCCGCCTCTGACCAAACCCTGTTGACCACTGCCTTGAACGCCCTGCACATTGAGCTGGGCGCACGCATGGTGCCGTTTGCCGGCTACTCCATGCCGGTGCAGTACCCCAGCGGCCTGATGGCCGAACACCACCACACACGCAACGCGGCCGGTCTGTTTGACGTATCGCACATGGGCCAGTTGCGACTGGTGGGCCCGGACGCCGCCGCCGCCCTCGAATCCCTGATCCCGGTGGACGTGATCGACCTGCCCGTGGGCAAGCAGCGCTACGGTCTGTTGTTGACCGAAGAAGGCACTATCATTGACGACCTGATGTTCTTCAACAAAGGCAATGAAGAGATTTTTGTGGTGGTCAACGGTGCCTGCAAGGTCGGCGACATTGCCCACATCCAGGCCAAGATCGGCCAGCGCTGCCAGGTCATTCCCATGCCCGAAATGGCGCTGCTGGCGCTGCAGGGTCCGCAGGCGGTAACGGCCCTGTCGCGCCTGGCACCCGGCGTGGAAAAGCTGGTGTTCATGAGCGGCGGCAACTTCTGCGTCAACACGGGTAGCGAGCAGATCGACGTATTCCTCACGCGCAGCGGCTACACCGGCGAAGACGGGTTCGAGATCTCGGTCCATGCCGCGCGCGCCGAGGCGCTGGCGCGCGCCCTGCTGGCGCAGCCCGAGGTCAAACCCATCGGCTTGGGCGCGCGCAACTCGCTGCGCCTGGAATCTGGCCTGTGCCTGTACGGCAACGACATCGACACCCACACCAACCCGGTCGAAGCCAACTTGCTGTGGGCCATGCAAAAAGTTCGCCGCACCGGTGGCGCACGCGCGGGCGGCTTTCCAGGGGCCGACAAGATTCTGGCCGCCGTCGCCGCCGGCGCCGCACCGGGCACGCGCAAGCGCGTGGGCCTGGTGGCGCTGGAGCGCATTCCGGTGCGCGAGCACACGCCACTGCAGGACGCAGCGGGTCAACCCATCGGCGAAGTCACCAGCGGCCTGCTTGGCCCCACCATCAACCAATGCGTCGCCATGGGCTACGTCAGCGCCGAGCACGCCGCGCTGGGCACGCAGATCAACGCCATCGTGCGCGGCAAGCCCGTGCCCATGGTGGTGAGCGCCATGCCGTTTGTTCCCAACCGCTATTACCGCGGCTGATCCATTTTTCCTCACCCCTTTCTTTTCGCACTATTTTTTTGGAGAACCCCATGACCATCAAATACACCCCCGACCACGAATGGCTCAAAGTGGACGCCGGCGTCGCCACCGTGGGCATTACCCACCACGCCCAGGACGCACTGGGCGACGTGGTGTTTGTCGATCTGCCCGAAGTTGGCAAGACCCTGGCCGCCAAGGACGCAGCGGGCGTGGTGGAGTCGGTCAAGGCCGCCGCCGATGTGTACATGCCGGTGTCGGGCACGATCACCGAAGTCAACGAAGCCCTGCGCGCAGACCCCGCCCTGGCCAACTCCGACCCGCTGGGCGCAGGCTGGTTCTTCAAGGTCAAGCTCAGCAACCCGGCTGAACTTGATGCCCTGATGGACGACACCAGCTACAGCGCGTTTTCCGCCAACGCCTGATCAAGCCGATTTGCCGCAAAGGGCGCGTGCGCGCAAGCGCCGCGCCGCCCTGAACCGTCTCCAACCCAAGGAAATTTCCATGTCCTCGTCCCCCACCCTTTGTGCGCTGGAAAACACCAGCGAGTTCATCGCGCGCCACATCGGCATCAGCTCATCGGACGAACAGCGCATGCTGCAGGCCGTCGGTGCCGCCTCGCGCGCCGAACTGATCGCTGGCATCGTGCCGCGCTCGATCGCGCGCAAGAACCCGATGCACATTCCGGCAGCTATCACCGAAGCTGCGGCACTGGCCGAATTGAAGGCACTCGCTGGCAAGAACAAAATCCTCAAGAGCGTGATCGGGCAGGGCTATTACGGCACCCACACGCCCGGCGTGATCCTGCGCAACATTCTGGAGAACCCGGCCTGGTACACCGCCTACACGCCCTACCAAGCCGAAATTTCGCAAGGCCGCATGGAGGCGCTGGTCAACTTCCAGACCATGGTCTGCGACCTCACCGCCATGCCGATTGCCAACGCATCCATGCTCGACGAAGCCACCGCCGCCGCCGAGGCCATGACGCTGGCGCGGCGCTCGGTCAAGGTGACCAGCAACGTGTTCTATGTGGACGACCAGGTGCTGCCGCAAACGCTTGAAGTGATCCGCACCCGCGCCCAACCGCTGGGCATCGAGGTGCGCACCTGTACTGGTGCCCAGGCGCTTGAGGGCGAGAGCTTTGCCGTGCTGCTGCAATACCCCGGTGTGAGCGGCGTGGTGCGCGATGACCGCCAATGGATTGCCAGCTACAAGGCCAAGGGCGGCGCTGTCATCATGGCGGCCGATTTGCTGGCGCTTACCGTGCTGGTGCCCCCGGGCGAACTTGGTGCCGACATCGTGGTGGGCACCACCCAGCGCTTTGGCATGCCGCTGTGCAACGGCGGTCCGCACGCAGCCTATATGGCGTGCCGCGATGACTTCAAACGCTCCATGCCCGGGCGACTGGTGGGCGTGAGCGTGGACGCCCACGGCAATCCGGCCTACCGACTGGCGCTGCAAACGCGCGAGCAGCACATCCGGCGCGAAAAGGCCACCTCCAACATCTGCACGGCGCAGGTTCTGCCCGCTGTGGTGGCGAGCATGTACGCCATCTACCACGGCCCGCAAGGCCTCTCACGCATCGCGCAGCGCGTGCACCGCTACACCTGCGTGCTGGCGCGCAGCCTGCAAGACCTGGGCTACACGCTGGGCAACGCGACCTTCTTTGACACGCTCTCGATCCAGACCCCCAAGGCCGACGCGCTGATGGCCATCGCTCTGGGCCAGGGCATCAACCTGCGCCGCGCCAGCGCCAAAGAGGTGAGCCTGAGCCTGGACGAGACCACCAGCCGCAGCGATGTGGCACTGCTCTGGTCGATCTTCGCGCAAGCCAGCGTGTGCCCCACGAAGAAGCCCATTGCGCCCGACTTCAACGCCCTGGCCGAAGCGGTACAGAGCAGCGTGCCCGCCGCGCTGCGCCGCAGCTCGGCCTTCCTCACGCACTCGGTGTTCAACACCTACCACTCCGAGACCGGCATGCTGCGCTACATCCGCATGCTCTCGGACAAAGACCTGGCGCTGGACCGCAGCATGATTCCGCTGGGCAGTTGCACCATGAAACTCAATGCCACCAGCGAGATGATTCCCATCACCTGGCCAGAGTTTGCCGACATCCACCCGTTTTGCCCTGCCGACCAGCGCGCGGGCTACACCTTGCTCAACGACCAGTTGTGCGACTGGCTGTGCCAGGCCACTGGGTACGCTGGCATCAGTCTGCAGCCCAATGCGGGTAGCCAGGGCGAATACGCGGGCCTGCTGGCCATTCGCGGCTGGCACGCCTCGCGCGGCGAGTCGTACCGCAACATCTGCCTGATCCCCAGCAGCGCGCACGGCACCAATCCGGCCAGCGCCATGATGGTGGGCATGCAGGTGGTGGTTACCGCGTGCGACGCGTCGGGCAACGTGGACATGGCCGACCTGCAAGCCAAGTGCGAACAGCACGCGGCCAACCTCGCCGCAGTGATGATCACCTACCCCAGCACGCACGGCGTATTTGAAACCACGGTCAAGGAACTCTGCGCCCTGGTACACCGCCACGGCGGGCGCGTCTATGTGGACGGGGCCAACATGAACGCACTGGTGGGCGTGGCCGCCCCCGGCGAATTTGGCGGCGACGTAAGCCACCTCAACCTGCACAAGACCTTCTGCATCCCGCACGGCGGCGGCGGCCCGGGCGTTGGGCCCGTGTGCGTTGTGGCTGACCTGGTGCCGTTCCTGCCGGGGCATGCGAGCGCCCCCTCGGGGGACAGCGCAGCACACGCAGTGGCAAGCGTGGGGGCCATTTCTGCCGCGCCGTTGGGCAACGCTGCCGTGCTGCCGATTAGCTGGATGTACTGCCGCATGATGGGGCCCGACGGTTTGACGCACGCCACCGAGGCTGCCATTCTGGCAGCCAACTACATCAGCGCGCGGCTCAAGGACTACTACCCCACGCTCTACGCCAGCGCCAACGGCAACGTGGCGCACGAGTGCATTCTGGATCTGCGTGGCCTCAAGGAGTCCAGCGGCGTGTTGGCCGAGGACGTGGCCAAGCGCCTGATGGACTATGGCTTTCACGCGCCCACGCTGTCCTTCCCCGTGCCCAACACGCTGATGGTGGAGCCCACCGAGAGCGAAACCCTGGCCGAGTTGGACCGCTTCATCAACGCCATGATCGCCATCCGCGGCGAAGTGGCGCAGGTTGAGCAAGGCGTCTGGCCGCAGGACAACAACCCGCTCAAGCACGCCCCGCACACCGCCGCGAGCCTGCTCGCGCCGGAGTGGAACCGGCCCTACGCGCGTGAAGTCGGCGCCTTCCCGCTGGCCACGCTCAAGCAGGTGAAGTACTGGCCGCCAGTGGGCCGCGTGGACAACGTCTACGGCGACCGCAACCTGTTCTGCTCCTGCGTTCCGGTGGCGGGCTAGCGCGCCCGCTGTTTCTTCGGCCGAAACAGCAAACGAACCATGAACCACGGTTTCGTCACTGCGAGGAGCGAAGCGACGCGGCAGTCCATGTCTGAAGGCATTCCTGCATGGATCGCCACGGCCTTCGGCCTCGCGATGACGGTGGGGTGCGGCCTCGCGATGACGGTGGGGTGCGGCCTCGCGATGACGGCGGGGTGCGGCCTCGCGATGACGGTGGAGCGCGTCCATCTGCCGGCTTAGGTTGAAGGCAGCGTTCGCGCATAGAATGATTGCATCACAACGTTGTTTACAAATTCAAGAACTCCATGCTTGCGCCCCTCGCCATTCTTGACGCCGCACGCCGCGCCGCAAGTGCCGCAAGCAGCCCGGCGAGTGTGATGCTGTTTGGCTCCTACGCGCGCGGCGATGCGGATGCGCGCTCGGATCTGGACTTGCTTGTGATTGAGCAGGATGTCCCAGACAAGGCTGCCGAATACCTCAAGCTGCACCGTGCCATTGGTTCCATCGGGGTCGGTGTCGATGTGTTGGTGATGTCGGGCGAGGAGTATGCGCGGCGCAGTCAGGTGCCGGGCACCTTGCCTCATCGGGTGGCCAAGGAAGGACGACTGCTTCATGACGCCCGCTCTTGAGGAAGCACACCGACTGCTGCGCCTGGCAAACAGGGACGCCGACACATTCGATTTACTGCGCCCCTTGCCCAAGGCCCCCATGGCAGCGCTGGGTTTCCACGCCCAACAGGCGGTCGAAAAGGCACTCAAAGCCGTGTGCACACTGCAGGGCGTAGAAGTGCAACGCACACACGACCTGGCTGCCTTGGGACAAACCTTGATGGACCACAACATGGACTTACCCGTGTCAGTGGACGAATTGCGTTGCCTTAATCCCTTCGCGGTCGAGTTTCGGTACGACGACGAGATCACTTCGTCCTTGCAGCGTGAAGAGCTGCAAACCCTGTTGGGCAGCGTGCTTGCGTGGGCCCGGCTGCTTTTGAAGCTTCCATAAATCATCCTAGGATCATGACAATTCTGCTCGTCATTGCGCGCTTGCTGTTTCGGGTGGCCGAAACAGCAAACGAACCATGAACCACGGTTTCGTCACTGCGAGGAGCGAAGCGACGCGGCAGTCCATGTCTGATGGTATTCCTGCATGGATCGCCACGGCCTGCGGCCACGTAACATCTGCAGGTTGGTATGGCTGTTTCGGTATTTGACCTGTTCAAGATCGGCATCGGGCCGAGCAGTTCGCATACGGTGGGGCCGATGCGGGCGGCGCGGCAGTTTGCGCTGCGGCTGCAGCAGCACGCGCTCCTGGGACGGGTGGTACGCGTGCGCTGCTGGCTCTACGGCTCGCTGGGCGCTACCGGCAAGGGCCATGGCAGCGATACTGCCGTGCTGCTGGGCCTGTGCGGCCACCAACCCGACAGCGTTGATGTACCGGCCATTCCCGCCCTGCTGGCGCACATCCGCGCCGCGCAGCGCATCGCTCTGCTGGGGCTGCAGGAAATCGATTTTATCGAGGCCGACGATCTGCTATTCATGCGCGCCGAGCGGCTGCCGTTTCACACCAATGGCATGCGCGTTGCCGCGTTCGATGCGCACGGCACCGAGCTTGCCAACCGCACCTTCTACTCGGTGGGCGGGGGCTTTATCGTCAGCGACGAGGTGGCCGCCGACGGTAGCCGCCACAAGCAAATTGCGCCCGATGCCACCGTGCTGCCACTGGCGTTTCACAGCGCCAACGAGTTGCTGCAAATCGCCGCACGCGAGGGGCTCTCGATTGCGCAAGTGATGCGGCGCAACGAAGAACACTGGCGCAGCAATACCGAGATCGACACGCAACTACTGCGCATCTGGCAGGTGATGCAGGACTGTGTGCGCACTGGCTGCGCCAGCGCCGGTGTGCTGCCCGGGCCGTTCAAGGTCAAGCGCCGTGCGCTGCCGCTGTACCAGGCGCTGATTGCGCACCCCGAGGCCGCGCTCAAAGACCCGCTGCAGGTGATGGACTGGGTCAACCTGTACGCGCTGGCGGTCAACGAAGAAAACGCCGCCGGGGGCCGCGTGGTGACCGCGCCCACCAACGGCGCGGCAGGCATTGTGCCGGCGGTGCTGCACTACTACAGCCGCTTTGTTCCCGGTGCCAACGACAACGGCGTGATGGACTTTTTGCTCACCGCTGCGGCGATTGGCATCCTGTACAAGGAGAACGCCTCCATCAGCGGTGCCGAGGTCGGCTGCCAGGGCGAGGTCGGCGTGGCCTGTTCCATGGCCGCCGGTGCCTTGTGCGCAGTCACCGGCGGGACACCGGCGCAGGTGGAAAACGCTGCCGAAATCGGCATGGAGCACCACCTAGGATTGACGTGCGACCCGGTCGGCGGCCTGGTGCAAATACCGTGCATCGAGCGCAACGCGATTGCTGCGGTCAACGCCATCAACGCCGCCCGCATGGCGCTGCGCGGCGACGGCACGCACCAGGTGTCGCTCGACAAGGTGATCAAGACCATGCGCGAGACCGGTGCCGACATGAAAACCAAGTACAAGGAAACCGCGCGCGGCGGGCTGGCGGTCAACATTGTCGAGTGCTGAGCCAAACTCCCGGCTTGCGGTCAGAATAACGACTGCCGTTCAAAAGTAGAGGAAGACAGCCATGACCACCGAGCTCGCACGCGCCGGAACCACCCTGCAAGACAAATACACCGCCACCGACGGCTGGTTCTACATGACCGGCATGCAGGCGCTGGTGCGCCTGCCGCTGCAGCAGCGCCTGCGCGACGCCGCCGCCGGGTGGAACACCGGTGGCTACATCTCGGGTTACCGGGGCTCGCCCATGGGCCGCTACGACATGGAGCTGTGGGCCGCTGACAAGGCGCTCAAGGCGGCCAACGTGGTGTTTCGTTCCGGCCTGAACGAAGACCTGGCCGCCACCGCCATCTGGGGTGCACAGTACATCGGAACCTTCCCCGGTGGCAAGGTCGATGGCGTGTTTGGCATCTGGTACGGCAAGGGCCCGGGCGTGGACCGCTCGGGCGACGTGCTGCGCCACGGCAATATGGCAGGCACCTCGCCCAAGGGCGGCGTGCTGTGCGTGGCCGGCGACGACCACGGCGCCAAGAGTTCCACCGTCACCAACTTCTCCGACCCGATCTTCATGGCCGTGGGCATTCCGGTGCTCTACCCGTCCAACACCCAGGAGTTGCTCGACTACGGCCTGCACGGCATCGCCATGAGCCGCTACTCGGGCTGCTGGGTGGGCATGAAGGTGGTGACCGACGTGGTCGAAGGCGGTGGCTCGGTCCATGTGGCTGCCGACTCACCCCAGATTGTGTTGCCCGAAGTGCCCAGCCGACCGCAAGACCCGTTTGGCGTGGGCTACCACATCCGTGGCTTTGACATGGCGCTACCGCAGGAAGACCGGCTCTACCACCACAAGCACCAGGCCGTGATGGCCTACGCCCGCGCCAATGGCCTCAACCGCATCACGCTCAACCCGCCCGGCGCGCGCATCGGCGTAGTGTCGGCGGGCAAAGCCTGGCAAGACCTGCTGCAGGCCATGGCCAACCTGGGGCTGACCGAAGAGCGCGCCCAGGCACTGGGCATACGCCTGCTCAAGATCGGCATGACCTGGCCGCTTGATCCGGTGATCGTGCAGGAGTTTGCGCGCGGGCTCGACACACTCATCGTGGTGGAAGAAAAACGCCCGATTCTGGAAGACCAGGTGCGCGCCATCCTGTACGGCGGCGCGTCCACGCCGCGCATCATCGGCAAGTACGCCAGCGCCACGGTGTTTGACCCTGAGCGTGGTGCTGCAGCATTCCCCAATGCGGCCGAGCTTTCGCCGCTGATCGTGGCCAAGGTCTTGAGCGACGTGCTGCGCGCAGCAGACGCCCACTGCGGCCTGAACGCTATCGACCTGCCGGCGCAACGTGGCCCGACACCGGGCGTGCCCATGCGCCTGCCAAGCTTTTGCTCGGGCTGCCCGCACAACCGCTCGACCAAGGTGATTGACGGAAGCCGGGCGCTGGCGGGCATTGGCTGCCACACCATGGCCATGCTGATGAACCCAAGGCAAACCACCACCACCTCGCACATGGGTGCCGAGGGCGTGATGTGGCTGGGCCAGCACCCGTTTACCAACGAGAAGCATGTGTTTGCCAACATTGGCGACGGCACCTTTGCGCACTCGGGCTTTCTGGCCATCCGCCAGGCCATCGCTGCGCGCGTGCCCATGACCTACAAGATTTTGTACAACGGCTTTGTCTCCATGACCGGTGGCCAGGCAGTGGAAGGTGGTCTCACTCCAGCGCAGATTCTGGCCAGCCTGGCCGGTGAAGGCGTCAAGAAGATGGCGGTGGTCACCGACGACCCCGAGCGCTACCAGGGCATCACCCTGCCCGAGGGCGTGCAGGTGCACCACCGCACCGAGATGGAAGCGGTGCAGCGCGATATGCGCACCTACCCCGAGGTATCGGTCATCCTCTACGACCAGCCCTGCGCCACCGAGCGCCGCCGCCTGCGCAAGCGCGGCAAGTGGGCCGATCCCGACAAGCGCAGCTTCATCAACCCCGCAGTGTGCGAAGGCTGTGGCGACTGCGGCACGGCGTCCAACTGCATGTCGATCGAACCACTGGAAACCGAGTTTGGCCGCAAGCGGCGCATCAACCAGGCCAGTTGCAACAAAGACTACTCGTGCGTGGAAGGCTTTTGCCCGAGCTTTGTCACGGTGCACGGCGGCAAGCTGCGCAAGACGGCCAGTGCCGCAGGCAAGGCAGCGTCCCCGTGGAGCCAGCCCCTGCCCGAGCCGCAGGTGCCGCCGCTGGAGGCTGCCTTTAGCGTGCTGGTGGGCGGCATTGGCGGCACCGGCGTGGTGACCATCGGCCAGACCCTGGCGATGGCGGCGCACGTTCAGGGCTACTACAGCTCCAACCTCGACATCACGGGCCTCGCGCAAAAGTACGGTGCCGTCAACTCGCACGTGCGGCTGGCACCACGCCCCGACCTGCTGCACGCCACGCGCATTGCCGTGGGCGAGGCGCACACCCTTATCGGTTGCGACCTGATCGTGGCCGCCGGTGACGAGACCATGTCCAAGCTCAAGAGCGGCATAAGCCAGGGCGTGGTCAGCACCGACATCCACCCCACCGCCGACTTTGCGCGCAACCCCGACTGGCAGATCGACCCCCCCGCACTGGTGGCGCGACTGCAAGCGGTGCTGGACGACAAGGTGCTGCTGATGGACGGCCACCGCCTGTCGGCCGCGCTGCTGGGCGACCCGATTGCCGCCAATATGTTCATGCTGGGCGCAGCCTGGCAGCTTGGCCAGGTGCCGCTAGCCTACAGCGCCATCGAGACCGCCATCGAACTCAACGGCGTGGCCGTCGACCTGAACAAGCAGGCGTTCTTGTGGGGCCGCCGCGCTGCGCATGACCTGGCAGCGGTGGAGCTGTACCTACAGCAAAACACCAGCAACACCAGTGCACCCGCGGCCCTCGTTCCCCTGGCGCAACGCACGCTGGATGAGATCGTGGCGCAGCGCAGCGCCCACTTGGTGGAGCACACCGGAGCCGCACTGGCCGCGCGCTACCAGGCGATGGTGCAGCGCGTGCGCGAGGCCGAGGCAAAGGCGGGTCTGGACGACGCACTCAGCCGCGCCGTGGCACAGAACTACCACAAGCTGCTCGCGGTCAAGGACGAGTGGGAAGTGGCGCGCCTGTACAGCCACAGCGATTTTCGTGCGGCACTCTCGCGCGAGTTTGACGGCGACTACACCCTGCACTTCCATGTGGGTGCCTGGCCGCTGGGCCGCGTGGACGCCAGCGGCAAAGCCAGCAAGCGCGAAGTGGGCCCCTGGCTGCTCAGCGCGTTTGGCTGGATGAGCCGCTTGAAGGGCCTGCGCGGCAGCGTGCTCGACCCCTTCCGCAACAGCGCCGAGCGCCAGTTGGAGCGCAGCCTGCTCGCCCAGTACGAGGCCGACCTGAGCGCCCTGCTGCCCGCCCTGAACGCCACCAACCAGGCCACCGCCGTCGCGTTGGCCGCACTGCCACAAAAGATTCGCGGCTACGGCCACGTCAAGCAGGCCAGCGCTACGGTGGCGGCGGGGGAAAGGGAGAAGTTGCTGGGGGCGGTGGCGGGGGCGGCGTAGGCGGGCAATGCACCTTGCTTGCGCAGGTTTGTGGGGGACGACAGTGTTGGTATGCCTGTCACCAACGACGAAATTCACCCGTTTGGGGGATAGGCAAG
>SESF01006736.1_pt1 | contig 19228 bp, 13 predicted proteins | sample 3171521 | NCBI WGS metagenome assembly SESF01 (sample SAMN10866945, study PRJNA518727) | freshwater metagenome | biome: subpolar coniferous forest; feature: holomictic lake; material: water; isolation source: holomictic Lake 227, 6 m and 8 m depth | place: Canada: near Kenora, Ontario | collected...
TGGACACGGGAGCCGACAAGGCCGGGGAACCCCGTACCAGGCGCCGCCTCCGCTACGAGCTTCAGGATTCGGAGGAGGGGAGCATCCTGGCCCGGACCGGCCGACTGGAGGAGGAGGCGACCGCGAGGGGCTGGAAAGTACGCATCAGGAAGGCCTGAGAACCCTGCGGCGCATGAGATGGTCCGCGATCGTGAACGCAGCTCCTAGCCATCGATCATCGCCCCGGAGGGGCTGACCCATTTCCAGCTGCCGCCTTTCTGGCGAACGCGGGCGAGCCCCTGGGAGAAAACCTCTGCCCTCTCCCACTGGGGTGGCAGCTTCCACTTTCCACTGTGGTCGATATAGCCCCAGAGTTTCCCGTGCCGGTCCTGGGCGGGCGCAAGACCATGGGCAAACTCCCGGACCTTTTCGAACTGGGCAGGAATGGCGAGCCTGCCCGAAGCGTCGAGATAGCCCCACGCTGTTCCGAGCTTTACCGCGACAAGGCCCTCCGAGGGCTTTCCCACCTGGTCGTACTCAAAGCCGCAGAGGAGCTTCCCTGATCGGTCCATGATCGCCCATGTGCCCTGATTCCGGACAGTAGCCAGGCCCTCATGGAAGTCATCGGCCTTGTCGAAGACTTCCTTGCATATCGCCTCGCCCGTTGTTCGGATATAGGTCCAACCCGCAGCCTCCTGGACCCGGGCGATCGAATCGACAAAGCGGTAGGCCTTCACATAGCGCGGCGGTATGGCCAGGTGGCCCGAGCGATCGATGTAGCCCCATTCCGATCCCCGCTTGACCGGGGCCAGGCCATTCGAAAAATCGCCGCCTCCCTCGTATATGGCCGCGATCACCGGGTAGCCGGTCACATCGACCCAGCCGAAGCGGCTTCCGTTCCATACCAGGGCCAGGCCCTCGGAGAAGCTTCCGACATCCTCGTAGCTGGGTTCGAGGATGAAACGCCCCTGGGGCCCGATCAGGCCCCAGAGTGTCAGGACCCTGACCCAGGCTACCCCGGATCGAAAGGACCGCGCCTGCTCATAGATGCTCGCAACGACCATCTGGCCCTTGGTGTCGATGTAGCCCCACTTGGGGCCGTTCATGGCCGGTAGGGGAGAGTCGCCCACCTCCACCTGCACCGCAGAGCGCCCCTCGGAAAAGGGCTTGGCATCGAGGAAGCTGCCTGGGATGGGGTGGGAGCCATCGGGCGCGAGGAAACCTGCCTTGCCTCCCTTGCTGGCGACAATCCAGGAAGCGGGGGCGGCCGGGGCTGGCGCCTGCGGCTGGGCCTGGGTCTGGATTGCGGCCAGGGCGAGGAGGGCGCAGAGGAGGGCCGGGGGCCTGAGGCAGGGAAGGGAGAGATGCGCCTGTCGGGGCGGTGGCGGTGACGGTAGCTGGGCTCGAAATATTTCCACGGAGGGGCATCTTCTGATATCAGGGAGACGCATACATCACTTCGAGGCCAGCGTCCACACTCCATCCCAATTGGGTGGAGCCTTCTGGTTCAGGACCTGGCAACGCTTGCGGAGGAGGAGGGAGGGGTTCAGCGCGGCGGGATCGGATTCAAGGGCTGCCGATCTGGAAAAGAGGCCTCCTGCCGCTTCGAAGTTCCCCAATCGGTATTCCTCGAAGGCGCGGGCGTAGGCTTCGGAAAGGCCGCCGGGCCTGGCGCCGACATCCCCCTTTCGTCCCAATAGCTCGTAGATTTTCACGGCCTTTTCCTTCCCCTTCACCCTGACAGAGTCGACGAAGCGGAAGGCGAAGCTCTCGAACTGCGATTCGGCGGCGAATTCGCTGACGAGATTGTCGAGCCCGTACTGCTTGCCGGCGGACTCAAGGCGCGCGGCGAGGTTGACCGGATCGCCGATCATGGTCAGGTCGATCCGGGCTTCGGCTGCGCCGATGTCGCAGAGGATGACCTCCCCCGAGTTGAGTCCCATCCTGATGGCGATGGGATCGGATTTAAGCTGGCGATGCTGCTTGTTCATGGCTACGAGCTCTTCCCTGACCCGGCTCATGAAGCCCAGGGCAGAGGCGGAGGAGCGGGCCGGGTCGTCGTCGATCCAGAAAGCCATGCAGGCGTCCCCGATGAATTTGTCGATGTCACCGCCCGATTCCATGATGACGCGGGTCATTACCGTGAACAGGGTGTTGAGCTGGTCCACCACATCGTGGGGGGAGTAGCGCTCGCAGCGGCTGGTGAAGTTCTGGATGTCGCTGAAGAAGATCGATGCATTGCGGCTGTAGGCCCGCGTCGTGTCCTCCGCGCCCGAGAGGATCGATTTTTCGAGGGCCATTTTCCGGGAGGCCTTGGAGACGTACTTTTCGATATGGGCCTTTTCGTTCTCGGCCCGCTGGTTGGCTATCATGCGTTCGATGTTCGCCAGGAGGGCATCCTGGTTGAAGGGCTTCAGGATGACTCCCTTGGCACCAGCCTGCATGACCATCCGGACCTCGGCCTGGTTGTCATGGTCGGTAAGCACGGCAAGGGCACCACGGTGGGCCCGTGGCAGGGATTGCATGCCCCGGAGGAGGTCGATGGCCGAACCATCCGCGAGTTCGGTTTCGCTGATGACGGCCTCGAAGGCGAACTTCTGGAGGATCTTGATCGCGTCCTTGATGCCCGTGCAGACCCTCGGGCAGAAGCCCTGCTTCGTCAGGGTGGTGGTGATGTTCCGTGCGATGTTCGGATCATTTTCAACTATGAGGACATTTTCGCGGCCGACGAGGTTTCGGTGGAAGATCCTCTCGAGGCGGGACAGGAGGTCCGGGATGTGCACCGGCTTGGTGATGTACTCGTCGACCCCCGCCGCGAAGCCCCTGCGCTGGTCAGCAAGGGAACCGAGCGTACTCGACATGATGATGGGCATGCTGGCCAGCTCCGGTATCCTGCGGATGGCACGGCAGGTCTCGAAGCCGTTGAGACGGGGCATCTCGATGTCGCAGATGACCAAGTCGGGCCGGAGTTCGGAGGCCTTGTCGAGGCCCTCCTGTCCGTCCATGGCTGAAAAGGTCTCGTAACCCGCCTCTGCCAGGGGAGGGCAGATGTGCTTGTGGACCAGCCTGGAGTCGTCGATCAGGAGGATCTTGCGCTTCTTGTGCACGAGGTCGTTCAAGGCGGCCACAAGATCATCCCGGGAGACAGGAAACTGGATGAAGCTGTCGATCGATGTGTGGGCATATTCCTGGACCCGGTAATCCGCCGACAGGAGGACGATCTTGATGGTATCGGGAAAGAGCCGCTTCAGCTTCTTGCACATCTCGAGCATGTCGTACTCGTGGGAATCGGACTGGAGCACCAGGATGCCCTGGGGATCCTCGGCGACCTTCAGGGCGAACTCCCGGTAGTCGACGAAAAACTCGTCATCGGGCCTCAGCGTGGATTTCAGGTAGCTGCGGAAGAGCTCGTTCTCGATGCAGAAGACGACCTTGCCGAGGGTCCGGTTTCGCATCATCATCGCGCTGCCCCTGCCATGATATGGCTGTCAAGGAGGCCTATCAGCTCGGTACCGTCCACTGGCTTCCGCAGGACCCGCGCGATGTCCAGGCTGGAGGTACGCCGCTCGTCGGAATCCTTTGCGGTGATCAGGAAGACGGGCGCTTTCCGGTAGGCATCCATCTTGCGGAGGCGCTCCACGAACTCGTAGCCGTCCATGAGGGGCATCATGATGTCGACACAGAAGGCCGCAAAGGTCCTCTGCCTGGAAGCCTTGAGGGCATCGAAGCCATTCTCCGCCGTCTCGACCCTGTAGTTGCTCTGCTTGAGGATGTTTTTCAGGTTCTCCCTCTGGATGGCTGAGTCATCGACTACCAGGATCGCCGGCTGCGCCACATCACTGACGGGACCGGCGGCCCTGGCTGCCAGCTGGAGGCCCTCCACCATGGAGACAGTCTCCACGATCTGTCGTGGATCGAGTATCAGCACCAGCTTGCTGTCCCGGAGGATGGTGCAACCCATCACAAAGGGTACCTTCTTGACAAAGCGGCCCAGCGACTTGACCAGGATCTCCTGGCGCCCGGCCACTGCATCGACGAGGATGCCTGAGAGGCGGCTGCCGTCGTTGAGCACGACCATCTGGATCCTGTCCCCGCGGAACTGGCTCTGGGGAAAGTCGAGGATGCCCGACAGGCTGGCCACCGGAATGGTCTGTCCCTGGTGGTTGTAGATCATCCTGCTGCCTATCCTCCCTATGTCCTCGTATCGCACCGCGATCAGCGCCTCGATGTTGAGGATAGGCAGGGCGAACTGGTGGAAGGATTCCTGGACGAGGAGGATCTTCACAATTGCGAGGGTCAGGGGCAGCTTGAGCCTGAACAGGGTGGATTCCCCCCTGTGGCTCTCGATTTCCACCGAGCCGTGGAGCTGGTTTATCGCCGTTTTCACGACATCCATGCCCACGCCTCGGCCCGACAGCGCGGTGACGGTATCGTTGGTCGAGAAGCCAGGCTGGAAGATCAGGTCGAAGATCTCGCTGTCGCTGAAATCCTTGCCCTTGCCCTCGCCCTCCGGGACCAGACCCTTTTCGAGGCCCTTGGCCAGGATGCGGTCCCGGTCGAGGCCCTTGCCGTCATCCTTGACCTCTATGACGGCAAATGATCCATGATAGTAGGTCCTGAGGCTGATTGTTCCCGTTTCGGGCTTTCCGGCACTGACCCGGTCGGCGGGCGCCTCGATGCCATGATCCACCGAATTGCGGAGCATGTGGAGAAGTGGATCGGCGAGCTTGTTGATCAGGACCTTGTCGAGTTCGGTGTCCCCGCCCAGGATCTCCATGCGGACCTGCTTTCCTATTCCCCGGGCGAGGTCCCTGAGCTGCATGGGGAAGCGCTCGAAGAGGCTGGAGATGGGTACCATCCTGAAGCTCATGGCTCCGTTCTGGAGGCGGTTGCTGAGCTGTTCGAGGGTCTCGAGGTTCTTCTGGAGCTGCTTCTGGATCTCCTCGATCGTAAGGAAATTGAGGTTGAGTTCCTCAAGGAGGGACATTTCCCGTCCCGAATTGTCCGGCAGGAGGCGGGCGACCATGGGCCCCAGGAGTTCCGCAAGCCTGTTGATGGGGATTGTCCCTCCCCCGGCGGCCCGGAGTTCCTTGGAGAACTCCGGAAGGTAGCGGTCGAGCTTGGCCAGGATCCTGGAAGGCTCGATCTCCGATGCCCGATCAGTGCTGGATCTGAAGGATTTCAGGAAGCTCTTGATGGCGCTGATCTCGTTCTGGAATCTGATCCGGCCGATGTAGATCTCACTGGCGGTGTTCAGTACCTCGTCGAGTTTTTCAGAGCTGACCCGGAGGGACTCCGAAGCCTTTTTCGCTGCCTCGGACTTCGGCAGGGCTGGAGCCCCGGCTCTTGCTGCGGCTCCAGCCCCTGCCGCGGTCCCTGACGGCGCTGCCTTGGGCGCCGTGACCGTAGTGGAAGGCACCCCTGGCAGAGCAGGGATCGGCCCGACAAGCACAGCCGCTGCAGCTGTCGCTGCAGTCACTGGCCCCGCACCTGCAACCACGGTCCCTTGAGCTGCTTGCCCGCTCGCCTCGCGGATGCGCGTAACGAGGGGCGCGATCCTGGTCAACAGCGGACCGCCCGATGCCACCTCGTCGAGCATCTGGCCGAGGCAGACCTTGACTTCGAGGAGAAGATCCACAACCGGGGCGCTGAACCTGAGCTCGCCCTTCCGGATCCTGTCCAGGAGACTTTCAGCGTTATGGGCCAGGAATTCGATCTTCTTGATCGTGAGCAGCCTGGCCCCGCCCTTGACGGTATGCATCATCCGGAAGAGATCGTTGATCCGGTCCTGGGGGTTTTCCGCGTGCTCGACCTCGATGACCTGCCCGCCGAAATGGTCCAGGATCTCGGAGTTCTCCTCGAAGAAGTCACTGATCATCCCCACCTTGTCGAGGGGAATATCGAGCTGCTCGGCTTCGTCGTCAAAGGGAAGCGGAGGCAGGGGCGCTGGGGCGGCAACATCCATAGCGCGGCGTCGCAGTTCCTCGGCTGGGCCTGCTGCCGCGCCTGCGACCGCGCCTGCGACCGGGCCTGCTGCCGCGCCTGCTGCCGCGCCTGCGACCGCACCTGCCGCCGCGGCAGCCGCGGATGCGGCGGACACCGGAACAGGGGCCGGAGCCGGCTCTGTAATCTGGGCCGGCTCGCCGGACTCCAGATCCAGAACTTGGACATCCGGTGGCAGCGGGGTCTTGAAGTCTCCCCGGGCATCCCGTTCCTGGTTCCAGGCAAGGAGGGGCGAAAGGAGGTAATTGCGACTTTCATCGAGGAGGTCGGAAAGGTCGAATTTCATGCCCCCCGGGCTGCCGATCTCCTCCTCGAGACCCTGGATCCGGCCATAGAGGAGCTTGGCCAGGTAGTCTATCGAATGGACCTTGCTGGTCTTTTTGGACCGGGCGAGGTCGAGGGCAAAATCGAGGATTTCGAGGAGGTGGCCTATCCTGCCCAGGCCATACAGGCCGGCCATTCCCGCAAAGACATGGTTGTTCCGGTACAACCTGTCGAAGGCCTCCTCGTCGTCGCCGTCGAGGCCCAGGGCACCCAGGAGGAGGAGCTGGACAGGAACTTCCGCGCGGAGTTCCCCAAGGAGGGCACGGACGGGCTCCGTGAGGCTCCCGGGCGAAGAGGGTAATTGGTCGCTTTCGCGGAGATCGAAGAGTCCTTCCTGGTATTTCATCCCTGCTCCTGGTAGGGTTCGAGGTACTTGCTGGCGATGACCCGGGGCCCGGAAAGGATGAATATCCGGCTCTCCCCGTCCTCGATCACTCCGAGGAGGTAGCTGCAGAGCTCCTCGTTGAGGAGGGATGCCACACTCTGGATCCGCGAGGGATGGAAGCTCCTCTTTTTCGTGATGGTGTCGATGCAGAGCGCGAGATCAAGGTCACTTTCGCGGTCCTGGATGAGGAGATACTGGTTCCGCTCCTCCATCCTGCGCTTTGGCAGCCCGATGATCCCGGAGATGTCGACGCAGGCGATGATCTGCCCCCGCAGGTTTATGAGTCCACGGAGGAAATCGTTGGTCTTGAACAGGGGTTCGACGCTGCAGCCTTCGATCACTTCGACCAGGTCCACGAGGGGAATGCCGAACTCCAGCGTATCGATGGTGAAGCAGAGGAATTCCCTCTCGGCGACCTCGGCCTCCCTCGCAGCGCCTGATTCAGTACCCTGCCCCTTGGGCGGCAGCAGCTCCACAAAGTGATCATGGATGAAACTCCCCAGGTAGGCGAGGTTGAGCCTGGACAGGCTCGTGCCCTTGTAGCGGAGGACCTGGTCTACCAAGGGGCGTTCCTCCGATTCGAAGGAGCCGCCATCGCTGTCTGTTGCCTGTGCCGCGGAGTCGGCACCCAGTGCCACACTCTCGATGTACTTGCCGATCCACAGGGCGAAGACTATCCCTGCGCTTTCGACGACGATGAGGTTCTTCAGGGCCTCGCTGGGCGGAATGGAAACCTGCTCCTGGGGCTTCTGGTCAAGGAGGTCCTGGATATCGAAAACAGGACAGAGCCTTTTCCTGAAGTCAAAGAATCCAATGAAGCCCTTGACCTGGACCGGGGCCGGTATCAACGCGGCCCCATGGATCACTTCACGGACCTCCTCGATAGGGATTCCGTAATGGAAGCCATCCTTCAGGAAGATGGTGAGCTGGGGACCGCTGTTCACGGGCTGGGCTGCCTACAGCTCAAGGTCGGGAGCGCCACGGACGCGGGACGCGGTGCGGAGCAGTCCCTGCCTGGCCCTGCCTTTCGGATCCTTCGCGGCCTTCGAAGCCTTTGCGGCTGCCGAATCCTTCACGGTCTCGGCAGCAGAGCGGCGTGGCACCTTGAAGAAATCCATGGTCTGCAGGAGTTCCTCCATCTGCGCGAGGGACTGTTCGGAGACGGAGGCCAGTTCTTCGGAAACTGCGGCATTTTTCTGGACATCCTCGTCCAGGAGCTGGATCGCGCTGTTGATCTGGCTGGCACCGGCATTCTGTTCGGCTGAAGAATCGGAGATCCGCTGGACCATGTCCGCGGTCTTCTGGATGTCAGGGGTCAGCCTGAGCAGCTTCTGTCCCGCGACCTCCGAGGTCTGCATGCTGGCCAGCGCAAGGCTGGTGATCTCGATGGCAGCGGCCTGTGTCCGCTCCGCCAGCTTCTGTACCTCCGAGGCAACGACCGCAAAGCCCCTGCCCTGCTCTCCCGCCCGGGCGGCCTCGATGGCCGCGTTGATGGCCAGGAGGTTGGTCTGGCCGGCGATCTCCTGGATCACGGAGATCTTCGTAGCTATTTCCTTCATGGCCTTGACGGTGTTGGCCACCGACTCGCCGGTGTCCTTGGTGTTGAGGGCTGCCTGGAGTGCGAGTTTTTCGGTGCTGGAGGCATTTTCCATGTTGCTGTGTATGGTCGCGGAGAACTCCACGATCGAAGCAGCGATTTCCTCGAGGGAGGCCGCCTGGGAGCTCGTGCTCATCGAAAGTGACTGGGCCGAGGAGCTGATCTGCCGCGAACCCTCGGCGAGGTAGTCAACCGAGGCGGCTACCTTGGAGATCACCTCGGAGATGGAATCCCTCATGCGGAGGAGGGACTGGCCCAGCTCGTCCCGCTCTCCAGCGAGGTTGATCTCGACGTCCATCGCGCCTTCGGAAAGCCGCCCGAGGACCTGGGCCTGGGCCCTGAGCGAGCGGACCATGTCCTGCACGCAGGCATAGATGCCCTCGGCACGCCGGACATCGTGGAATTCGATGTCGAACTCACCCCGGGAAACCTTGCGTACCAGCGTGGATATGGCCTCGGGCTCTCCGCCGATGGTTCTCGTTATCGATGTGGCCACCAGCCAGGTGACGAGGATGATGGCCAGGATGGCCAGGAGGGCCACGATGAGGTAGGTGAGCATCATGGCGTCCAGCGGTGCGCTCAGGAGGGCGTTGTCCTCGAGAACGCAGACCGTCCAGCCGTTCACCGGGAGGCTGCGGTACGAATAGCGATAGGTGGCGCTGCCCAGGGGAAGGAGGCCGGAGCCGGAGGGCTTGCCGAGGATTCCTTCCAGTTGGGCCTTGTTCCGCCCGTTTTCCCAGGCGCTGATCTTCTTGCCAACCAGGTCGCCCTGGGTGTGGCCGATGACCGTCCCCGTCTCGTCGGTGATGAAGATCATGCCGTGCTTGAGGCCTCCCGAAAAGCGGTCCATGATGTCCGCGACGAGGGACTTGAGGAGGAGGTCGATGCCCAGCACGCCGACCACCCTTCCCTTGGTCCTGACCGTGGCCACGATGGAGACGACCATTGTCTTGGTGGCCTCGTCCTGGTAGAGCTTTCCGAACACGGGACCGTTTGTGTTGGTATATCCCTTGTACCAGTCCTGGACCCGGGGATCGTAGCTGTCGGGAAAGTCATCCTGGTCGCCGTCCACAAAGTCCCCATTGACCATGCCGATGTAGAAGCTCGAGTTGTTGACCTCCCCCGCGGGTTTGGCAAGATAGGCGTTGCCGTATTTCTCGCCCTTCCTGATGACCCTGAGGATGTCCGGATCCTGGACAAGGAGGTGGACGCGGCTTAAGAGGGCGAGTTCCTTTTCAAGCCAGCCACCCGTGTACTGGGCTATGGACTCTACCCGCAGGTTCTGGCCGGTCTCTATGGACTCTTTGAGATTCGATTGGAACACCCGGTACCCAAAGGCCGCAAAACCGACCACAGTCACAAGGCCAACCCCGGCAAACACCAGTGCCATCCGCGTTCTCAACTTCATGCGCAGCCTCCACATCCCTACAAGTATCGGCATGACTGGCACTTCGACGGGAGAGAAGCTGCCTTTGCCACCTGGGGACAGGTACCCCGATGTTAAGCACATTCCCCTTGCCGACCTTGCTTTCTGCCTCCCACATGAATAGCTTCCATACGGGGGTATCCATGGACAGTCTTCCGGTCTCCTTTGTCGCCGCCATCTCGCTTTTCCCTTATTTCCTTTTTGGGCTTGCCTTCTTCGTGCTCGGGAAGTTCGTCTTCGACTGGTCGACGCCCCGCATCGACGACGAGAAAGAGCTGTCCGAGCGCGACAATCCAGCCTTTGCCCTCATCTTCCTCGGCTACATGCTCGGCCTGGCCTTTGCCCTGGCCGGTTCACTCTCCTCCCTCGGGCCAGACCCGCTAACAAACCTCATCGACATCGCCGTGTCGGGCCTCGGCGCCATCATCCTCCTCAGGCTGGGCATGATCCTCGGAGAGCGCCTGGTGCTGCCGGGCATCAGTTTCTCGCGGGAAATCGTAGAGGATCGGAACCTCGGGGCGGGCTTCGCCTTCGCCGGGCTCTTCCTTGCGAACGGCCTGGTCATTGGCGGGGTCATGGCAGGACGAAGCGATACCTGGCAGGACATGCTCATCGACATAGGGCTCTACTGGCTCCTGGGCCAGGCTTTCTTGCTTATAGCCTGGTACCTCTTCCGCCTCATCGCCCGCTTTGACCTTCGCAAGGAGATCGCCGAAAAGAACAGCGCGGCAGCCGGTCTGGGTCTCGGCGGCTTTTTCGCCGGGATCGGCATCATCCTCGAGGTAGCCCTTCGCGGAGCGGGGAGCGACAGGCTGGCCGAAACCCTCACCGCCTCGGCGGTCGGCCTTGTAGGCCTCCTCATCCTCTCAGGCGCGCGCCTCCTTTCATCGACCATCCTGTTCCGACGCGGCAAAGCCGCCGGCATGTCAGATAGCAAAGCCGCCGGCACGTCAGATAGCATTGCCGCCGGTGCAGTATCGGCCCTTGCCTCGCTGGCGACGGCTGTGCTCTACGCGGCCCTCATCGGCTCGCAGCTGGGATGACCGCAATGAAGAGCATTTTCCGGAAACGGTTCTTGACCTGCCGCAGCGGCAGGCTTCTTGCCCTCACGCTGTTGCTTGGGCTTTTGTTCGCGGACGCAGCCGCAGCCCGGGGCGGTTTTTCGGGCGGTGGCTTCAAGAGCTCGCCCTCCTTCCGTCCATCGACGCGGAGCTTTTCCCTTTCGCCCTCCAGGGTCGCCCCCAGGGCCAGCACCTCGGCCACTCCCTCCCTGACTCCCAGGGCCGGGGGCTCGATCTGGGGTTCACGGAAGGCGCCTGCCGCTACGGCCTCTGGGGCGCCAGCCTCCCAGCCACGGCTCGCGACCTCGCGCAGCATGTACGACAACGCGCGCTCCAAGGGCACCCTCTACGCAAACCAGGGCGAGGCCAGTTCGGCCTTCAGGCAGAAATACGGCTCGTCCTACGGTTCGACCTTCGCCGCCGAGCCTTCGGCGCGCCCCTCCTATATACCAGCAACTACGATGATCGGCGGCAGGAGCGCTGGCGTCCTGTGGAACCCCGGTCTGGGCGGCTACGGCTACTACGATTCCCTCCTTGGCCGCTGGATGCTCTACGACGCGATAGGCGATGCCGCGATGGCCACCGGTCTCATGGCCGGCCACGGCTACGCCTGGGGAGCGCCGCCTGTCTACGCGAGCCACGGACCGAACTTCATCGACCTTGCCTTCGGCCTCTTCCTCCTCTTGTTGCTGATAGTAGTAGTTCTTAATATTTACTCGCGCAGCCGGCGGCGTGAAGCCGGCGGCCCGGGCCTGTAGGACAGGCCGTGCGACAGAAGGAAGCGCCATTGGCAGGACTGGAAGCATGGAAGGCCATGAAGGCGGGAGACTGGTTCGGTCTCCGTGACGACGAGGCCTTCCTTGCAGGTGGCGTGGACGGTGTGGACTACCGAATAGACAGCGTCTCGAGGATCTCTCTCAAGGACCGTGACAGCGGGAGCCCGATAGCCGAGTACCAGGTCGCAGCCCTCGATGCTTCTGACGGAATACAGCGCAGCCTGGTCCTCGTCTCCTCGGGCGAGGAGTTCGAACTAAGGCTGTATTTTGCGCCACCTGCCTTTACCCGCGCCACGAGGGACGGGCTCATCGACCGGGGCAACACCTGGTTCTTCCTCCCCCCCCCTGACCCGGAAGACTTCATCTCAGCTGACCTTGAGTACGCGCCCTGGCCCGATTTTCCCGCCTTCGATGACGGTTCCGGCAAGGATCCTGGCCGGCGAAAACTCAGCTACGGTCCCTTCGGTTTCGGCCAGGCCCTCTACGGTATCTGCGCGCGCGACGGACAGGAGTTTCCCCTCATCATGGTGGAGTACGCGACTGAGGAAGAGGCGCGGAATCCCCTCCTCCTCCTCCTTGAGGAACGCTGGATGCGCCCGAACGGCGAGGTACCTCCCGAGGGGGGCTTCGTCACCCTGCTGGCGGGCAGGGCCCTTGCATCAGGCGAGGCGGAACTGATCCCTGCCTGAGAATGCAGCCCGGGAATGCAGCCCGGGAATGCGGCCCGGCCCGAGGGCTGGTGCCGGCAGCATGAGTCCGGGGAACTGGTCGCTCCCACCGAAAATAGTTACATTGGTACAGCATAGCCTTTCATTCCGCGTGGAGGATTCCCAGCATGAACATGAGCGCACTCGGCAGGCTGATGATAGGTCTGGTTGCGGCGGTCGGAGTCCTCGCATCCTGCGCAAGCGCACCCACGACCCCGGCAGAGGATCCGCGCGTCGGAACGCTGCAGGGACAGGTGGATGGCCTGCAGGGACAGGTCAGTGGCCTTTCGAAGCAGCTCGCAGAAAGGGATGCAACGTTGGCCGATCTCAAGGCAGCACGGGCAGCCATGGTAGCGCCGGAACCCCTTGCCGCGCCTGCTGTAGAGGGCGTGGAAAAGTCCGTCGATGATCGGGTAGCTGTCCTCGAAGCGAGCCTCTCAGGACTTTCAGCACAGATAAAATCCCTGGAAGACCAGCTTGTTTCGAAGAATGTGCACCTGGGTGAATTTGAGCGGGAGCTTGCGGCTTTCAAGGCGGAAAGCGGCAGGTCTGGAGCGGCCTTCAATTCGCTGAAAGCCCAGTACGCCGCACTCCAGAAGACTAATGCCGAGCTCTCGGCCAACCTCCTGGCGCTGAAGTCGGGAGCAACGAAGACTGAAGCCGACTATCTTGCACGGATTGCAGACCTCAAACTTGAAATCTCCAAGCTGCATTCAGACATCGCAGGGCTCGAAAAGGAACGCGATGCGCTCGGGATCGCAGCCCAGGCCAGCGAGAAGGATCTCAGCGACCGCGTGGCGCTGTTCAGGAAGCTTTTCGAGAAGGAGATTGACCGAGGCGACCTTGATATCAAGCGATATCGGGATGTCCTGGTAATCAGTGTCAAGGATGCTGTGCTCTTTGCGCCGGACTCAGCCACACTGAAGCCGGAGAGCCTTCCCATCCTCGCGGAGCTTGCCGAGGTCTTCAGGAAGGCACCAGACCGCATTGTGCGCGTCGAAGGCAACACAGCCACCGGCCTGTCGAGCGCTCAGACCCTCAGGCTCTATCCCAGCTCCTGGCATCTCGGCTCAGCCCGCTCCTCGAACGTCGTGCGGTACCTCCAGGAAAGCTGCGGCATGGACCCCCTCCAGCTTGTTGCCGTCTCCCTCGGAGAGTTCCGCCCGAAGGCTGACAACTCCACCGAAGCAGGCAAGTCCCTGAACAGGCGAGTCGATTTCGTGCTCATAGCGCGGGCGCTCTACGAACTCGATGAGCTCAGTTCCCAGCTGCAGTAGGGCCCCGAGGGGCTCCACCAGGGCAGCGGAAACAAAGCGCTTCGATGGGATACACTCGCCCGCATGAATCCCTGGAATACGGCCCCCGCGCAGGGCAGCCCCCGCAGGCGCGATTTTTTCGAGGGCTGGTACTTCAAGCAGGTATCGCGCGACCGATCCGAAACCTGGTCCTTCATTCCCGGCATTTCCCGCGGGCGTGAGCCCAAGGACGACTCCGCCTTCGTGCAGGTCATCGAGGGCAAGACCGCCAGGACCTGGTGGTTCGACTACCCGGCAGACGCCTTCAGAGCCTCCAGCCGGAAGCTTGACGTCTGGGTCGGCGCTTCGCATTTCAGCCCCGAGGGCATCGAGCTTGACCTCTCCTCCCCGGAAGCATCCTTTTCGGGGAAGCTGCTATTTGGAAAGTTTTCCACCCTCCCCTTCCGGCCCCTGGCGCCCGGGGTGATGGGTCCCTTCGGCTTTGTCCCCTTCATGGAATGCATGCATGGTCTTGTGTCCCTCGACCACGGCCTCACCGGCAGCCTTGTCGCCACCGGCAACCCGGCTGCCGTCGGCAACCTGGCTGCCGTCGGCAACCTGGCCGCCGCCGGGAGCTCTCGTGCCGCCGGCAGCTCTCGTGCCGCCGGCCCCCTGACTGCCGCCGACCGCGTCCTGGACTTCTCAGGTGGCAGGGGCTACGCAGAGAAGGACTGGGGCGTTTCGATGCCTTCGAGCTGGATCTGGACCCAATCCAACAATTTCAAGGATGCCGGGGACTCGCTCATGCTGTCCATCGCCAAGATCCCCTGGCTGGGTTCCTCCTTCGACGGCTTCCTCTGTGCGGGCCGCCTGGGTGGCCGGAACCTCCTCGAAGCGACCTGGACCGGAGCGCGGGTGAACGACCTCCGGGTGCTGGATGACCGGGTCGAACTCTCGATAGCCTCAAAACGCTGCTTCCTTGAACTCAGGGTAGGAAGGGGTCGGGGTGGACTGCTCCGGGCGCCGGTCAAGGGCCTGCTTTCACGCCGCATCGCCGAGAGCGTCGATGCGACCCTATTCCTGCGCCTTACTGTGGCCGGGAAGGTCCTCTTCGAAGGAGAAGCGCACAACGCGGGACTCGAGGTGGTGGACGCCGGAGCCCTCGCCGCCGGTTCCCAGGGTAAAGACGCAGCTCCGAAGTCCACATAATCGCGAATCGCGACGGTCGCCCTGTCGCTGATGCCTGCCCCGTTATATACTTGCAGCTGTATGCAAGCAGCTGTGCCTCCCTTGGCCTTGGTCATTATGCTCCTCAGTTCGGCCGGGCTCTCGATATATATGTCCGCGTGGGCGCGCCAACGGAGTCGGGTGGATGGCGCCCGCGAGTTTTCCCTCCTCGCCGTGGCGATCGCGGTGTACAGCGCAGGATACTCGCTGGAAGTCTCGCATTCCGACCTCGCGACCATCCTGTCCGCCATCCGCATCGAATACCTCGGCCTGGCGACCGTCTCGCCGCTCTTCCTGGCCTTCTCCTGGCGCTTCACCCAGAAGCGTTCCCTTCCCCTCCCCATCAGAATCGGCCTTGCCCTCTTCGCGATAGCAACCATCGCAATCATGTGGACAAGTAATTATCATAGGCTTTTCTACGTCGATCCCTACCTCCGCGTCGACGGTCCCTTCCCCACCCTCGCCTTTACCAAGGGGCCCTGGTATTTTGCCCAGTTCATCTTCCTTGAAGGATGCGCAATCACGAGCGCAGTCCTCCTCTTCGCCAACGCCCTACGCTCCGATCCCCTGAGGCGGAGGCAGGCCCTGACAATGACCTTGGGCGGGGCCATCCCCATCGCCGCAGCCCTGGCCTTTTTCCTCGGACTCATGCCCTGGAACATCGACCCCGGCCCCCTCAGCCTGGTCAGTGCTGGAGCGGTCTTCTCCATAGCCCTCTTCCGCTTCGGTCTTTTCAGGGTCGTTCCGGCTGCGCGCGAACTGGCTATCGATTCGCTCCGCGATGGATTCCTGGTGGTCGATGCGAGCGGTCGCATCAAGGACGCCAACAAGGCTGCCCTTGTCCTTCTCGGAGAGAAGGTCCACAACCCCGCCCTCCTCATCGAGCGCAGCACCGAGGAAGGCCGAGCCCTTGGTTCCCTCCTTGACCTCGGCGAGGGAAAGATCGAGTTCGAGCTCGGCGCGCCAGGACCCGGGAAGCGGCACCTCCACGCGAGCGCCTACCCCCTGCAGTCCGGCCGCGGCGGATCGAAGGGCATGGTCTTCCTCATCAGCGACATGACCGAACCGGTAAAACTCTTTGCCCGGCTCCTCGAGCTTGCAGAAAAGGACAGCCTCACCGACCTCCTCAACCGGAGGCGCTTTATCGACGGGGGAGCACGGGAGATCGAGGTATCGAGGCGCTCAAAGCTTTGTCTCGGCTTTGTCATCGCCGATCTCGACCATTTCAAGGAAGTCAACGACCGCTACGGACACGCAGCTGGTGACCTCGTCCTGGTAACCGCTGCCAGAAGGATCGAGTCCAGTTTCAGGAACATCGATATCATCTGCCGCTGGGGCGGCGAGGAATTCGCCGTGCTGATGCCTGGCGCCACGACGGTCGATGCCGTCAGGGCGGCGGAGCGCGCCCGCCTCGCACTGGCAGCCGAACCCGTGCTTTGGGACGGCGCACCCATCACCATAACCGGCAGCTTCGGCGTCTACCACCTTGAACCGGGCGAGGAAGCCAGCCTCGAGGATTGCCTCAACCGCGCTGATGTCGCGATGTACGAGGCCAAGGCGAAGGGGCGCAACAGGGTCGTGGCAGCGAATCCCCCGGCCTAGGACCTGCGATCGCCAGGTCCCTCGGACTCGAAAGCCAGTGGCAGGCTGTGGAGGAAACATATCCCCTCATATGAACACATGCTCATATGTTCATATGAGGGGATATGCTAGCCTGAAGACGCTACTGGAGCTGCAGACCTGATCACTCGAGCGTGGAATCAGAGGTTTCCGTAGGCAGGCTTTCCCCGGGGACCGAGGAGGGCAGGGGGGCACTAGGCGCCTCAACGACGGGCAGCGCCATCGTGGCGGCAGACCTTGCAGACGGTGCAGCTGGCTCGGGCAGATCGGCTGGCGCACCCGGCACGGGCAGCTCGGCCGGCGCTCCTTGAGCGGTGGCACCCGCCCTGCCATAGCGCCGGGACAGGAAGGCATAGCGTTCCACCAGGATCCTGGATTTGCCAAACCAGGTGGGGCGGTACTTTATGGGCGAGGACAGGATCGACAGGAGCCTCGCGCCCTCGTCGCGGGTCAGGGAGGCGGCGCCCTTTCCGTACCAGTGCCGCGCTGCGGCCTCGATGCCGAAGATGCCCCTTCCCCACTCGGCATAGCCGAAGTAAAGCTCGAGGATGCGGTCCTTCCCCAGGATGGCCTCCAGCTCGATCGTAACAATTGCTTCAAGATATTTCCGGAAGTAGCTCTTCTCGGGCACGAGGAAAAGGGTCCTGGCAGTCTGCATCGACAGGGTAGAGCCCCCGTAGAGGGGTTCCGACAGGCTCCTGTTGATCTCCATGGCACGCTTGATGGCTTCGATGTCGAAACCGTGGTGCTCGCGGAAACTGTGGTCCTCGACAGCGATGAGCATCGTCGTCAGCCAGGGAGGGATGGAGCGGAGGCTGAGAGGCCGGGGAGGCTCGAGCTTCCATCCGTCGGCCCAGGCCCGATAGGCCATCAGCACCGTAGCGGGGGGATCGACCCTTGCAAAGGAGATGACCAGGAGGGTCGTGAAGGATATCCAGAGCAGATGAAATCCCAGGAATAGGTACAATCCCATGCGGAGCATGCGGAGAGGCAGGGGAAGGCGGCGGAGGGCGGACTGGGCCCTGCCTCCAGGGGCCGGAACGAGGGCTGCTGGCATCTTTAGCCCGGGAAGACCTCCTGCCAGGCGCGACTCAAGCGTGTGGCTGAACCGGGCATGGACAAGATCGCCGGGCCACCAGGGCCGCCTTCGCAGGATGTAGCGGGGAGGCCTCGGAACGATACGGACCATGCTCAGCGGATTTCGAGGTAGTAGCGTTCGATGTAGGCCGCGCGGTCCTTCGCCTGCCTGTACCAGGTCGAGCGGGGCCAGAGGTCGAGGAGCTTCGTGTAGGCTGTATAGGCCGCCTTGACGTCGCGCTTCGGTCCGTTGAGTTCCAGAGCCTGGCCGAGAAGCCAGAACAGTTCGTCGCTGCCACCGGGAACGAGGACGAAGAGACGCTCAAGTGCTGCCAGTGCGGTGTCGCCCCGGCTGGCGGCGAGCTCCGCACGCGCGGTCGCAAGGAGGCCCTCGGGGCTGTCGGCCGCCACGGCCTTGGCAGCTGCGGGCGCCCCGGTCGATGCACCCGCAGCGTTCGTTGCGCTGGCGCTGGAAGTACCAGGTGTGCCGTTTCCGGCAATAGTGGCGCCTGCCGGGGCGGCAGTCTTCGATGCGGCTCCGCTGCCCTTGGGAGCGACACTGAGGCGTACGACCTCGTCGCTCGAGGTACCACGCTCGAGGTCCTGCTTCATGAAACGGAGATTGTATTCGCCCGCCTTGAGGGCGATGACGGCGAAGAGGGCGCCGCTTCCCTCGAAGCGCCTCGACACATACTGGACGCCATCCTTGGCGTCGCGCTCCCCGAGATAGACCCAGCCGGTTCCCACAAAGGAAACCTCGACCTGCTGTCCGACTTCGGCAGCGAGGCTGCGCGTCGCTGCGACCGGATCGTCAGCATTGACTACCGGGGCCAGGGAGGGGGGACTCGATGGCACGACCGCGACAAGGGCAGCTACCTCGGCTTTCTTCGGCGGGACTGAGGGAGGTGGCGGAGCAGCCGGGGCAAGCTTGGTGGGCTTTTTCGCGGCCGCAGCTGCGGCCGCGACGGCAGGAGCGGCCGCGATGGGAGCAGAAGAGGCAGCTGCGGCAGGGGTAGGAGCCTTGGCCAGGGCTGAGGGGCCAGATGCTGCTGCTAGGGTTGCGGCTACGGGGGGGGGGGCCGCAGAAGGGACCGCTGTAGCTGGAACTGTTGCCAGGGAGGCGGTCAGTGCAGGCTCCGAAAGCGTCTGGGGCTGGGCGGGCAAGGGAGCCGCTGACTGGCGGTAGGTCGCAAGGAGCTCAGGAAGATCAGGATGGAGGGCCTGGGGCAGGATTTCGGGTTCTGGGAGGCTGAGGACGAGGACAACCCTCGAGGAAGGCGACAACCTGGGTGCCAGCCCAAAGTCAGGCAGCGTAGCCGCATCAGGAAGAGCGTCAGGAAGGGCAGCAAGCCGGGAAACAAGCAGGAGTGCCGCGCTGGCTGAAAGGAACATCCTCCCTGAATTCCTCCCCCTCATCGGACTGTCCCGAACAGGATACCCACAGCCTCGTCGTTGCGCCTTTCAATGGCTGACAGGAAGCGTGGATCGTGGGTGGGCGCCAGCCGCTTTATATCCTCATCGGTGTAGGGAGACCTCGGCTCCCTTTCCACAGGCGGGGCGAGGTCAAGGGCAGGGTCGGGGGGAAGCATGAAGCGGGCTGCCGCGGCCCTCCCCTCTGCGGTGATGGCGATTGGGGCGACGACCAGCTTCGGGGGTTCGGCCTGCGAAACGAGCGAGGCTACGGCCACGGCGATGCCGACGAAGAGGGCCGCAGCGATAAAGCCCACGACGAGTTTGTTCGAGACCAGGGAAGCGAGAAGACCCCGGAAATCGACCTTCGTCTTTTCGGAATCACCGCTGATGTGGGGGCC
>SESF01016288.1_pt1 | contig 19227 bp, 20 predicted proteins | sample 3171521 | NCBI WGS metagenome assembly SESF01 (sample SAMN10866945, study PRJNA518727) | freshwater metagenome | biome: subpolar coniferous forest; feature: holomictic lake; material: water; isolation source: holomictic Lake 227, 6 m and 8 m depth | place: Canada: near Kenora, Ontario | collected...
GGGGTCGCGCCGTTGGCGCTCAGAAAATGGTCGAAACCCCATCGATAACTTTCTGGTCCTGCCCCCTCTGCGGGAAATTATCAACGGGAAACAGAGAGGATTTAGCTACACCAGCGTGCGATCGATTTCCTGCAGCCGATGAAAAGCGTTGGCGCTGTGGCGGGTGTCCGGGAAATGCTCGGCGATTTGGAGCAGCATATCCCGGGCTCTAAGCGCATCCTGTTGGTAGGTCCAATACACATCGGCCAGACGGTGGCTCATGAAGGCCAATTGATCGCTGGTCCATCCTTCCCGCTGGATCAATTCCTCCAGGAACAGGGCGGCCCTCTCCGGTTGTTCCAGCTTGTCGCAATAAAGGTGAACCACTTCGGTAATAGCGAGCGTGTCATCCGGAGTTTCTTGCAACACCGCAAGATACGCCTCGACCGCCCCTTCGAAATCCCCCGCGTTCACTTTCGCCAGCGCCGGAGCGTGCGGGTTCTTCGGCGCTTGTTCCGGAGCATTGTAAATGAAGTTCCCGACTACCTCGCCGATGGCAGGGATAACCATCATTCCAACAATGCCGGCCATAACGACCCCAATGCCCACGATGCCGAGATAGCCAAGGACCAGCCCACTCCCGTCCGGGTTCGGGCCCGATTGCGATATCCGCGTTCGTTCGAAAATATACCACATTAAATAGCCGAGGGGGACGAGGGTGGCGAGCCGGGCAAGTATGCTGCGCATCAAAAATTTATGACAAATCCGACAAACTTATTCCAGCTCAAAAAGTAGTCTTGCGCTCTCACGAGATTTGCCTTACGAATTTCAAAAGTCGCGCGCCCATCGCGCCGGCTTTTCAAAGGTTAAATGCGGGTATAGCTTAGTGGTAAAGCTCCATCCTTCCAAGTTGGCCATGCGGGTTCGATTCCCGCTACCCGCTCCAACCTTGATTCTGAGGCCAGAGCATCAACTGTGTGGGTGGGCAAAAAACTTGCAACGCTCTCGCATGGAAAGAATGCAACAATTGCCCAAAAAGTTTGCAACAGAAGCTGATTTGGAGGCACTTACAAAAGCTTGGCTGATTCCACTGTTGCATTCTTTCGATGCGAGACTGCGAAAAAGGCTGAAATCCTGAAGATACCGGGGCGGATTCGGCGCGTTATTCTGCAACAGAATTGATCAAAAAGATGCAACAGTCCCGGCACCGAGCCGGTTGCCCCTAGGGTGCCTTAGCGCGATGTTCCCGCCAAATTTGACGCACAAAGCTGCCACTCACTCCAAGGCTTCGAGCTACCTCAATCGATGTCCATCGCCGAGCGTTGGGTGCTTTTTCGTAGAGCTTTTGAACAATTTCTTCGCGTAGTTCTTCACTGATCCATTTCTTCCTTCCGCGACCAGGTTCATCCAACAACCCGGCAACTCCTGATTTAAGGAAGCGGCGCCGACACAACGCCACGGTTTGGCGGGCGATTCCGACCTTTTCCGCAATGTCGACGTCTCGCAAACCGTCGTTGGCCAGAAAAATCGCGCGGATGCGATCTCTCAGCCGAGTCGACGATGTTGTTGCGTGCAATAATACGGACAATTCCTCTATCTCGGGAATAGTTAAGACGACCTTAGGCGCCGGTTTCATAGTTGGCTGCAAAAAAGACGAGACTTCAAAATTGCATGTGTTAGTTTATTTCATGTCATTACGCGATTTTCTTACTGCACCGCTTAGGGTATTGCATGCCCTTGATTTCGTAGACAGGTTCTCAAGAAACGGCGATAAAAATACCCTACTGACACTATAAAATTGCTGCCGTTCGGATTCACCTATTTCAAGCAGGCTCGATTTGACCGGGGCAAGCGTGCCACACAACATTGATGAACCCTCAAGGGCCAACGACACTCCCAAACACTGCTTCGATTCGGTTCGAAAGCGGATTGCTGGTCGCACAATCCAAACCAACCGATTGCCCCAAGTTGTGGACCTTTGACTCGCGAACTGGCGGGGACGGACGGTGGGTCACCAATGCGATGAACTCCCGGAAGCTGGCTCACCCGCTTCCGGACAACCAGGCTCGATGGTCAGAAATCAGCTTCCAAAAAACGAATCTGAACGATTTGCGCGCAGATCAGCGCGAAGCATGCGAAGTATGGAGTCGGACAAAAAGCGGGGTGATTGTGATGCCTACCGGGACTGGAAAAACCGAAGTCGCCCTCCACCTTGTCCGACAAATCGCCGCGCACACCCTGTTCATTGCACCGACCCGGGCACTTGCCTACCAATTGGCTGGCCGGATCGAAAATGCTTTCGGCGCAGACGTCGGATTTATTGGTGATCAGACTTTTCGGCTACGGCCCCTCTGCGTGGCAACCTACCAAAGCGCGGGAGTGAAAATGGAGTTCTTGGGTGATTACTTCAAATTTATTGTTTTCGACGAATGCCATCACCTAACCGGCAATCTGCGCCAGGATGCGGCGCTCATGTCGGCAGCCCCGTACCGACTGGGGTTAACGGCGACGCCCCAGATCGAAGCCGCCAATCGGCCCGCCTTCGAAGAATTGATTGGACCCATCTGCTACAAGGCGTCTATCGAATCAGCCCGAGGTTCAATTCTTGCCCCTTACCAGATCAGGCGGATTCCCGTCTATCTTACCGATGCAGAGCAGGAACGATATGAAGCTTTGGGAAACGTGATTCGGGATCACTTTCACGACCGGCGGAAGAGAATCCCCGGTTACGATTGGAAGCATGTGACCCTGGCAATTGGCAACGACCCCGGAGCGCGACACGCCTTTTATGCTCGGTTGAAGCGGTGCTCCATTGAGGAAAATGCCATCGCCAAGCTTGAGGTGCTGGAGGATCTATTCCGCGAACATGATCAACAAGTGGTGGTGTTCACCGGTTCGAATTCGATGGCGAGGACGATTTGCATGCGATTCCTAATTCCTTGCCTGCTTGCTCACACGAAACGAAAAGAGCGTGAATTTATCCTGGACGGATACGAAAAAGGCGAGTTCCGCGCCATAGTGGCAAATCGGGTCTTAAACGAAGGCATCGACATTCCAGCCGCCAAAGTTGGAATCGTTGTTGGCGGAACGGGATCCACGCGCGAGGCCATTCAACGGCTTGGCCGGATTCTTAGAAAAAAGGGCATTGCGTCTGCAATCCTTTACGAAGTGGTCTGCGCTGGCACGAAAGAGGAACAACGGTCGCGGAACAGGAGAAGGAACAATGCTTACCAACGAAGAAGCGCTGTTTGAAATAGACGGCTGGAAAGTCGTTCCAGACAAACTTATCCGATCGAAACATGAACACTATCTCAGCTTGGCCGAGGAGATGATGTCGATTTTTCGAAACGGAACGGGGCGGTCCCGAGACGAGTTGAAATCCGAGGTCAGACAACTCTTCTGGGATGAAAAGCACTGCAATCCCCGTCGAGTGAAAGCTTTCTGCAAACTTTTGGAGGACGAGTCTGTATTCGATGTCGATGAGCGAGGAGCAGCGGCCAAACTCCGGATACAGGTCTTGGGCTTGGCTGCTTCCAAGCACCCGATCGTTGTCAGCCCGGAGTCACTGCTCGAAGCCCGTCTGGCTGATGTCAGAGCCGAGATCGCCCAGAAGATTGGTCGGGACTGGGACGCAATCGAGAACGAATTTTTCAGGGACGTTCACGAACTTCAACGACTCAAGTCATTCACCGGCTATCCATCGGCAGAAGCGTTGTTGACTCGCTATAATGAAGCCCAACTCCAAGCTGCGCTTTACCGAGCCCAAGACATGCGGATTCTCGCACGCGAAGACTACAAGACGATCATCCGTGCCGCAAAAAATGCCCGTTTGATGTTCACGGCTAACCGCAAGAGAGATGTTTTTGAATTCGTATTCGATGGGCCCTCTTCCGTTCTGCGCGATACGACCCGTTATGGCGTTAGAATGGCACAACTCCTGCCGACGCTCCTTGCCTGCCGCAATTGGGAGTTACGGGCCCTTATCCGGTGTTTTCCCCGAAGCATCCGCCAACCCGAGTTGATCGTGACAAGCGAACACCGCTATCGCAGTAGCCGCAAAACGCAGCCGGATTTCGACTCCGACGTGGAAAAACACTTCTCCGAAACGTGGGGCTGCGAAGCACGGGATGGCTGGATACTGAAACATGAATCGGAGCCACAGTTCATTGGCCAAAGGGCGTTCTTTCCGGACTTCACGTTTGAACACGAAACCGGAGTCCGTGTTCTCTTCGAAATAATCGGGCACTGGAAACCCGAGTACGTGAGCAAAAAACGGGATACGCTGATCCAATTCCGCACTAAAACTCTGCTGCTAGCAATCGAGGAAAAAATTAGCGCCAATTTTACCGACTTGGGAATCCCAACCGTAAATTACAAGAAATCTCTCAAGTTGGAACCGATCATAGACGCATTGCGTCGATTTATATGAACCCGAGATTCATTTAGGCGTGACTTTACGAAGCCGAGTAGTGAGGTGATTGAAGGGCGTGCGTATCCGGTTAACACCTCAATGATATTTTGTCATCGCTTGGTTCTGACTGGCTTTGATTGGCCTCGCATCGCTCGCGGGACGGTTCGATCAAACACCAAAAATCCGCGTTTTCAGTGTGATACCTGATATCCTGTGATTATTAGTGCGTTCATCTTTTATATTTCTGTCCCGATCTGGAAATCGATGATTAGCTGATTTCAACTGCCCTACTTCCTTGTTGCTGGTCACTTAGCGGGCCGAAGGAAAGAGCTTGCCTCGCGGGAAGGTTTCGGAAAAGATGGCCGCATGTTCACGCAACCAGCACGGTGCCCCAACCCGGATTGCGTACATCACGCGGGCGGGCCAAGGGGTTTTACAAGAAGAACGGAACTTACCGGACCAAGCATGACCGCCAGCAGGTGCCTCGCTATCTGTGCCATGGGTGCGGGCGATCCTTCAACTCGCGCTCCCTACTTCCAACGGCCGGCCAGCACAAGCCCGAAGTGAACAGGCAACTGATGGGATTGCTCTGTTCGGGGGTGACCATGCGAAGAGCCGCTTCGCTTTTGGGCGTTGCCAGGCGCACTGTGGAGAAAAAGGCGCGATGGCTGGCCAAACAGTCGCGCAAGGCGCATGCGGAGTTCCTGGACTCCTCGCCCGGGCTGACCGCCTACGTCCAACTTGATGAGTTGGAGACCTACGAGGCATCCAAGCTCAAGCAACTGTCTGTCGCGCTGGCCATAAGGCCCAAAACGGGTCAGGTCTTGGCCGCAGAGGTGGGATCCATGAACTGCCACGGAGTCAGCCCATGTTGGGAGGCGAAACTCGCGGCTTGACCGACAATTCAGAACACCGATGCGTCCACGATGGAGAGTACGTCATCAATTACTTCCTGTGTGGCGTGCTCGATGAGTTTCATTCCCCGCGCGCGATAGTCGAGCGACTTCACCTGCTCGCACATCACAAACCCAGTCAACGACGTTCGCCCAGCAACCGGCACATGAAACGGCACCTTCCGATCCGTGTTCGTAATCGGGCAGCAAATCGCCATTCCAGTTCCCTTGTTGAAGGCATCCTTGCTGATCACCAGCGCGGGTCGCCGTCCTTTCTGCTCATGGCCGGACTGTGGATCGAAGTCCAGCGTCACAAGGTCTCCTTGGCGGGGAATGTAGGCTGCCATTACCATACCTCCCGGCCGATGGGGGTTCCCCAGTCAAACTCAGCCGTCTTGTAGCCCTTCGGCATCGCTGCGACGAGCTCCTCGATGCGATGCCGCCCACGCACCCGAGAAGGTGCCGCGACCGGTTTCACGATGATTGCGTCTTTTTTTGGCGAAAGCTCAATCTCAACGCTGGCGCCCGTCTCCAAACGCAACGCCGACAGCAGCGCTTTTGGAAAGCGCACGCCCTGGCTGTTTCCCCAAGCTTGCAAAGTGGTGATCATGATGGAAGCGTATAGCCAAAGGCTAAACATATCAAGCGTCTAATTTTTGCGCCCCCATTAGATCCGGTCGAATATTGGATTGACCAACAGAAACGCGCACCAGCTCGCACGAAAATGGTATGGTTCCCTACGCTCCGTCACGCTCGAACAGTAACGTCGTCGGCTCCTTCTTGTCACAAAAACGGTACACTTTTTGTGACAAACCCTCCTCATCTTTTCCTACCCCAATTCAGCAACAACGAAGTAGGGCAGTTGGTAGCTGATTATCCCGCGGCACGCATCGGCTTTGTCGCGAAACTCACAAAACAAAAGAGATATCCGGCTACCGGGCTGTCGCTCGACTCTGGTTGTTCCAGAGTGGAAGCCGAGAGTGGTTTACGGAAGTGATCGCCGCGGTTCCAGAGGTAATCCTAGCCCCAATGCTCGAAATAGATTCCTTGGCTTCGGCGGATGCTCCGAATACTCGCATCTCGATACGTCTCGTGAAAAAGTGAATCCGGTGATAAATAGCTCCATTGACCTAACCTGTGCAGACACAAAATCTTAACAAAAACCATTTCGTGCGTCCATTACCCTCAGTCACCAACCGTTCTCGGATTTATTGATGTCTCCGCAAATCCAGGGCAGGAATCGACACGCAGGCAGGAGCGTCGCTTCGCTTTTTCCATCGCTTGTTCAAGCATCGGACTCAATCCAGCATTCATCGAAAGTTCCTCCATTAACTCTGGACTGGGAACGTGCTCCGTCGCGTTTAATACCGCCGCAATTATATCATAGCAAGCAGGCGAACAGAAATCATCCAACAGCTTGCGAATTAATTGATCAATAGCGTAGTCAGGCAAAGTCTGGACCAATTCGTCGAATAGGGGCATTTTCCCACCTTCGTATAAATGTTTCAGCATTTTGTGGTGTGGGTTTTCGTTAAAAAAGTCCCTGAGCGTATAAGGGGGTCTCTTGCAGACGCCGCCCTTCTTGAGGCCATTCTTGATGGCGTTCATGAAATTTCCGAGCGAGCCAACTTCTGAAGCTTCGAACTGATGCGTGCCGATTTGGATATTCATACCCCAAATCGAACAGGCCATCAAAAAAAGTAAACCAAAAATCCCGAGTGCAATGCCCAAGATTCTCGTTCGCTCGAAAGCGCTTGCATATCCGGCTGCTAAGAGAAAGGCGGCACCAACATCGAAAAATGGTCGAAGGAAGAGCGCAATGGAACTTTTCAGTTTTATCAAGAATCTGCGCCTGAGGCGGTTAAGACGGGTTCGCCAGTCTATCGGGAATTGATTTGTTTTCATATACACCCTCGCAAGGGCAATATTTCTATTGCCGCCAAGTCCCGGCTTCGCCAACTTTTTTCATTATTTATTCCCCTTTCCCGCTGCAAACCGAAGATCAGCTGATTATCCCGCTGCACCCATCGGCTTTGTCGCGAAACTCACAAAACGAAACAGACATCCGGCTACCGGGCTGTCGCTCGACTCTGGTTGTTCCAGAGTGGAAGCCGAGAGTGATTTTACGGAGGTGATCGCCGAGGTTCCAGAGATAATCCCAGCCCCAATGCTCGAAATAGATCCCCAGGCTTCGGCGGATGCTCCGAATATTAACATCCTGATACGCCTTGTGGAAAAGTGAATCCGGGGAGAGGAACTGATCCATTGACCGAACCTGCGCGCGAGCGGCCTGAGCAAGATACGCATTGACTCCGAAGAGGCGGCAACCAGCCGCGACGAGTTCCGCCTCCGATTGCCCTTCGAATTTCCATGTCACCGCATCGGTGATTTGTGAACCAATCGTGTCCCTCACGCCGTAAGCCAAGACGCAAGCCACGGGATACAAAAAATGAACAGGCATCGTGTAATGAAGGTAGTCAAATTGCGATGAGGCATTATGGGGTCCTGGGCAGTGCTCAATTTCGACATCTGGGATATAGTGAGCAAACACGGTCAGCCAGCGCGCAAGCTCTTCCCGAAGCCATGCCGTTTTGTAGCTTCCATGCGGCACCCGGTAGGCCATTTCCTTTCTCAGCCCGCGATCGAATCGTTGAAGGAGCGCCAAATAACGTTTGGCACGCTGGTGCCGGTTATCGATGACTCCCGTCTGAAGTTGCAGAATAAATTTTGCCTCTTGGTTCTCCACAACTTTTTTCCACCCATCCTTCCGATTCGGAACGTGCAGCTTTCGATAGGGGAATGGCTGATACCCATCATCAAACATGATAACCCGCTGATCATCCGCGAATCGGCGTGTTTGGGGCGTTTGCGTCCGGTATTGTAGCTCAGCCTCGTCAATTACGGGCTCGTAGATGGCATGGAAGTCGTTTCCCGCCACGGTCGGAAGTACACGGAATTGGCAGTCGCGGCACGTAATCGAAGCAAATTGGAATCCAAGGGCCGTTGACATCCCGTTTTCATCAGGCACCAAAACTAAATCTGGTTCATATTGAGCCACCATGGCCGGCCAATAGCCAGGGGTTGCGCAGGAACAAAGCACCGCATGACCACGGGTTTGCTCGAGCCATTCAACGATTCGAGCCCGGAACAAGGAATCCGGATGTGCTAAAATGATCTTCATGGTTCCAATGTCTTTCGGGAACGATGGGCCGCTGGTCCAATGCCGTATCGAAGAGCGCGCACCATCGCTTGGTTTAAATCCCACTCAGCTACATCATTGGCCCAAGCCGCGACGGCGTAGGCGAACACCTGAGCACGGGAGAATTTTTGTGTTCCGCACGAAGGCATCAGCGAGCACTGCGGCCAGGAGAGCCGGGCCAAATGTCGGTGAAGGCTTAGTTTCGAAACAGGGTCAATGCGGCGGCGATATTCTCGTCTGAGGATGTTACCCGCAGCGATCCGGTCCACTAAATCTATCGGTGAAATTGCGACAAAGCTATCGGCGCTGCTTTTCTTGGCAGTTTCAATCAATTGCTTAAAATGTTTCAGGGGCAGCCAGCTTTGGAGCAGTGGACTTTCCGCAACCGGAGACCACTCCGCCACGTAGCCAGCAAACGAATTGCGGGCGAATTTATCATGCTCTCCGCCGAGCAATGGTGACACGAATCCCGGAAAATCCTCGGTTAACCGCGCTACGACTTCGTTTTTCAGGCGATAGCTTTCGAGCTTCTCCCCCCACTCAGGCGCTAAATCCGGCGCGTAAAATACGGCCGAATGGATTTTCCCGACCGGCCAAATCGCTTGAATCTTTGTCCTTCGCGCGGCCTTGATCATCACTTGGCCGAGTCGTTGCATGAACAATGGATATCGATCCGGGTATTCCCGAAAATGCGCCCGAAGATCGGCGGAGCACACCGGGCGATCCAAGCGAATAGCGAGGTCGCGGACTTCGGTCGCAAGTTTCCATTTTTCGGCGCTCGGGTTTCTAAACATTTTGGAGCATTTTGGCAAAAGCTGCGGCGACTGATTCCTCTGTGAGGCTAAAATCGGGGCCAGCCATGAGGAGTAGATCGGTAAATTGCCGGGCGCGTCGAAGGTTACCCTCCGTGCCGCGTTCAATTCGTTTGAGCAGCTTTTCGCTTGCTGCAATTCCTCCGTTAACCTTTTCCGCCAAGTTTCGAAATGGTTGAGCCCACTCCTGCAGCACAGCAAGTAGCAGTTCTTTGGAAAGCGGCGGGACCATTTCGATCCGGAGTGTCCGGGAGCGTAATGAACTGAGTTGATCAAGCCACTGCGCTGAAGGTGCTATTCCTGTTATAATAAGGACGAGTGGATGGCCTGCATCTGCCATCAGATCGTAAAATGTCACGAGCCCCGACAACGCACCGATGTCCCACAAATCTGCCTCGTCCAACAGGAGCGTCTGGATATCCCGCTTGGTAAACTCGGTCTTCGCCATCTTGCTGAAAAGCTGGAGTCCGCCGGTGGCGCCGCTCCGAAGTGAAGCAAGGCGACCACCTAAGTGCAGCAAGACGTCCCGAACGCCTCGGGTTACACCTTGGAGTTGGCAGCATCGATACCGAAGACAGGTTCCCGGCAGACCGAGCTTGGGATATCGAAGCTCCAGCGCTCTAAGAGCAAACGTCTTCCCGCTCCCGTTGGCACCAATTATCGCGCCAATGGATCGGGTGGCCCAACACTCTTTGAGCAGCGCTTCTGCCGTTGCTACTGCAGGGGTTGTGAGGATTTGCTCGTTCATATTTATTCTTCAAAGGGTGGAAGAGCAGGAATCGAAGGGCCTATGATGATATTGGACTCCTGCACTTTCGTTTCTGAAGGGCCGTTATTCTGACGCCCATTCCGGGTAGCAATCCGCGTCGCGGGCGAGATAATCGGCGGGGCCGTCTTCATAAGGCGACGCAACTCCTGACGGAACTTTTTAAGTTCCTTCAGGCGATCAAGCCGGGCTTTTGCAATATCCAGCGCCAAAGCCGAGTCGTTATTCCAACTACGCAAATGATCCAGAAACTCGCCATTGTGATAAGCGTCAACCGAATCAACTGCGTCGTCGTGGCGAACTTCGATTATTTTTCCGCTGAGTCCGACCAGAGTCGGCGAGGAAAAAACTCCAAGACCGGGAAGCGTGACGTTACCCCGGCGTACGGATACACAGCGCCGTGTTTTCAGTGCGTCGCGCACCATTGAGGGGTCATATACAAGACCACGGGCATGTGGCAACCCCTCCATCCACCGTTCCCAAGGAGTGCAGCCAATCCCCCGATGAAACCGAGTATGATATTTAAGCAGAAAGTCTTGGGTTAGCTTCTCCATCAGCGGCCATGGAATTGCCGCTCTCGACGCCTTCGCCAAGCCATTCGCTTGACCGGTGTAGCCGAGAAGATGCGTTAGGAACTGCTCCTTGAAGGTCCTGAAAAAGCGCTCTTGTTTGCCATCCCGGTTGGGAACGTCGCCCGGGCCGTCTGAATAAACGATGTCCAATCTCAGGAGCGCCTCTTTAACTTCCTGCGCCCGAAAACATTGCGCGTTGTCCCGTTGCAACTCCTTCATAAGACAGTAAAAAGGCCAATCATCCCGGTTCTTCGGGAAAATCGCTTGTCGGATTAGCGATAGCACATCCTTCGCGGTTGGTTCCGTAAGTTGCAGCACGATCGCGATTATGCAGCGCGAATAGCACTCGATTATAGTGGTGATCCATCCTTTCACGAGTTGCCCGGTCACCACATCCAGCATCCACACGTCGAGTTCGGTTGAGTCCATCTGACAAAGTATTCCGACAGCTTCTTGAATCCGCAAAATCGTTGCCGCCAAGGAGTGGAACATCTCCTTGAAGCCGTCCCGAATCGAGACAACCATATCCAAAGGCAAACGTGAAATTGCTTTTCGCAGTTGATTGTAACTCGTGCGATTCCAACCTTCGCTCATGGCAATCTCGTTAGCCTTCAACGCAAGGTCGGTGATGTTCGTCTTTGGATAAGCTTCCAGATAGCAGAGCGAGTATCCAAGCACACGCCGATCGATGATGCTTTTGCGTCCAGACCGGGTGTGCCTGTCGTCCAGCAGCGAATTCGCAATAGCCAGCTTGCGGGCCCACCGCCAGATTGTGGAACGATGGACGCCTTTGGCCTCAGCAAACTCCGACAGGCTGCACGTCCGGGCTTCGGCATCCCGGATCGCCAAGCGCCGTTCCACCATTTTGTCGACGGCCGCAGAACTAAGGCCCGGTGAGAGTTGGCGAAAAGTGTCCATAAGCGTCCTGAAGCAATGACGCAAATTAACCTAACATTGGATGCATTCCGCCGCCTTCCGAGCCGAGCCTCCCCGACACTCAACTCTCGCACTGGCCCTGATCGTGCCCGGAATCAGGAATTCAACCTACGCATCCAGTCAGTTCCCACGGTTCTGCCCCGGAAATAATCCTTGATGGCCCGAACCCGCCTGGTCGCGACCTTCCTATTTACGCCGATGTCGGAAATAAAGCTCAGAATGGCCTGACTCTCCTTCACCATGAAAGTCCTTAGCCGCTCGGTATTGATCGCGACAACACACTCATCAGAATCACCCGAACCAGTTACGCTGCTAATATCTCCGCAGCAAGCGCCCGCTAAGATCGAGTAAAAACCGTCATCGAGGCTCAGCAAAAACCCGAGATACGGGATCAAGGTGTGGAGATACTCGCAAAAAGCCAAGAGGTGGACATCTGACAAAATAGCGGAATGCACAGACACTCCCTCAAAATTTATAGCGAGATTGCCCTCGAAGCACGCACCCCAAGGCCCGGATTCCATCGTCTTGTGACCAAACAAGACCAAAAAGCGGCCAACGTCATAACTTTCGATTTCTTGCTTGGTGAATTGAAATGTAATCAGCGGTTCCTTCATGCCAGAAGATACGAGGACCTTCTGAAAGCCCTGCTGGTCAATCGCCGCCGCTGCCGCAGCGAGGCAGCAGGTCATCGGGCTTGAAGACTTTGACTGCTTCCGAGTGAAGCGCATCGTAGTCCGACGACAAAGTGGCCACCGCGAGATATTCCGACTTTAGGTCGATGGCGGCAGCTACTCCGATTCGCAGATCGAGAGGAACTGAATCGGGCATCGAGAACGCCATCCGAAAGTGGCTGCGATCAGGGGCTACAATCTCCAAATTCAGTTCGGCGGCCAAGGCTTCGATTGGCACAGCATCCCCATAATCAGAACCACCACCATTCGATTCTTCCTCTGCTTTGCACTCCCGCCATCTCACATCCATCGCCGCGCATAGAGCTTCACATCTAAGAAGTTCAAGAAGCTGCGACACGGAAGTTAGCCCATTTACGCTGCCCCCCTTGCAACGGAGCAATAGGTTCCAGCATTGCTCCGAGATGGGTTGCGGACCTTTTGATGTTTTTCGGGTGATCCCGCAGCGAATGACCGTCCAATCAACGAACACAGTCCCACCGTCCCGGATCGCCGCGGGACGCCTATACCCCCCGGTGCTGATATCCTTAACGCATTCTCCCCCAACGCTCAATGGATCACACAGAACATTTAAAAAACCCGGAATCGGTTGCCCTCTACGATCAACCCACCCGAAGTGCAATCTGGCAGCCGCCGCAAATATTCGCCCATTTGGCCAATCGAGTTCTCGGGCCACCTGAACCAGCCGCTCGAAATGGCTGCCCCCAACATACAAGGGGAACTGGCGATTTCCTCCCTCTCGCCCCCTTCCGCCCTTTAGGGCCCAAGTTCCGAGTCGTATTTTAGCAAGGGTCTCCTTGCTTTCCCATGCAACCTCAATGATCTGCTCAACGAACGCCCGATCAGACAATCGAAGCGCCTTCGCTCGCGATTGGATCTCTTTAATCACCTGCGGTGGAATTCGAATGCTTTTTTTCACAACCGAATTCATCAAATTTCTACCGGGTTCCACCATGTTTAGCCATCATTTGAATCACGGCATCTTTTTTCGTGCAATACAATTCAGATCACCCAAAACAACACAACGACCCGAATGCTTGCTCATTCCTCAAGGTCGCTCAAAAGCTTACGACAGATTATAGGCAGGTCAAGCTAAGGTCGAAAGCAGAGCACGCTCGGCTAGCACGGAAATCCGGCGTTCTGACTCTAAAAGATTCCATGAAACTTTCGAATCGGGGGATCGTACAATATTTGCACAATACCCCTTCGGCCTGGAAGTCCTTGGGCATCTCATCCGCAGCCAATATCCCCAATTACGCCTCGATTTCGAGATGGGAAAAAAATCAAAATAATCCGGACCACCCCATGGAAGGGAACTATGGCGGCGTTGGAGCCCCCACCAAGGTTCGCAACTGGATGGTCGTTAATCTGGTGGTCGGCAAGACCATTCATAAATGTTCGATTAATTCGATTCATGAGAAAATCGTTGAGATCTCCGCCAGTAAGGGCGAAGCGCAAATCACCTATTCAACTCTCCGGAGAGTCTGGCGGCTAATAACCGCCGCCCGTATTGATGAAATGATTCGAGCTTACGCCAATGGTAAGCTCTACGACAAGTTCGGCCTGTGCTTTGTCCGACCGCGAGAAAGTTCGAACGAGCTTTGGGTGATGGATTGGACGAAACTGCCAATGACGCTCCGGTTAGATAGCGGTGAGGTGGTGGAGCCTTATTTAATCCTGATTGTAGACGCGGGGAGCGGCCTCCCTATGGGCTGGTTAATCACCCCGCATTACCCGAAAACCCGGGACGTCGTCCTCTGCTTTAAACGCGCTTTGCTGGAAAAAAATTGCGGGCGAGCGGTTTGGGGCGGCCTTCCATCGGTGGTCAAGTTCGACAATCACGCTGTCAATGGCGACGACTTGGTTGATTCCATCATAAATCTCGGTCGGATTGTGAAGCGCACAATTAAATACTGCCCGGCCGACCAGGGAGTCATAGAACGCCACTTTGGAATATTGAAGTCCAAGATGCCTTATGACTTTGCTCAGGATATGGAGCTCGCCGGTTTTCTCTGTGCGGGAAACGAGTTTACGCTTTCTCTCGAACGGCTTGAGGCGAACTTCGATGTTTGGATTAAGAAGTTCGCCCTCGGTGCCCTCCACAGCGAATATGGAATGCCCCGGTTCGAATACTGGCGCTCACATCTTCCCCACATCCGTGAGGCAGTTGCTCCACCGCTCCCAGTAGAACGGGCGGTTCTCGTAACGGAAACTCGTGTTGTTCAAGGGAAGGGCATCCTTTGGGGAGAAACATTCTTCATCGGGCCATCGCTTATTTTACGCGAAGGCGCAAAGGTTACAATCGGTTATCCCCCCGAAGGCCCAAAGGGCAAGATTTATCTCTACGATGGCAAGAACCAAATAGGAGTTCTTACGGTCAACGATGGAAGCGACCCCAATCTGCGCAACGTGCTCTCAGACAAAAATGTGGATGCCCGTAAAAAGGTAGCCGCACTGACGAAGAGCATTAAAAAGCAGGCTCCCCCAAAAGCCGTGTCACCGAGCACCAAACCAAGAACCAAAGCCAAATCACCATCCCCTGCAAAGAAACCATCCGAATCACCAGCGCCTCGCACCGAAAGACCCACCATCGAAAAATCTATATGAAAACGTCTGACACCACATCGGAAATCCTCGTGCTCCCGGAAATGAAGTATATCAAAGATCGCGTGATTGATGCGGCAGCCAGAGGTTACGCATCGATCATCTATGGCGCTCGTGGCAGCGGCCTCACCACGCTATGCGGTTACATTGAGCGCGAGTGTGGACACCAACTCCGCTGCTTTTACCACGTCGCCGCGCGAGAAACATCGGTTCAAATGTCCCTGCAAGACTTGTGCGAGGATTTGATGGGCGAGCAAACGCCGAAGGGTTGGCGATTGCACGTCGCAGGCCAACTCTCCAAGGTAATTGCGCGAAATCTTTGCAACAGCAATATCCGGCTCCTCCTGTTTGACCATTGCGAAAACCTGAATGACGAGTTTCGAGACGCTGTCTTCCAAATCCAGGCCCGGTGCAGGAAAATGGGACACACCCTTGGAACCCTTTTCACCGTAATCGAGGCGCGTCAGCCGGAGCTTAATTTCCGCAACTTTGTTCCTTACGTCTATTTTTCGACGCACCGTGGCAGTTTGACTCCAGCAGACACCCTGACCGTCTTGGCCGAATGGTGTTCTGGCTTGGACAGTTTGGTAACGAAATATGATGCGAACGAAGCTGAGGCCGTCAAAATAGCCGACTATATCTGCCGACACACCGGCGGAAACATGGCGTTTATACGCCAGTTTGCCGAAAGACTAAACTCTGCTTACGCCAAACGTTCCATGTCGATTCAGCTGGTCGATACGGTTGTGCATGACCTGACTCGGCCTGATTTCGGAATTCGCCGCTAAATTACGAGTGAACCTTAGCTTTTAGACGATTTCCGCAAGCTCATTGCACGACATGCATCTGATTCGTTAAGGTCGAATACCCTCACAATGCACCACTACTCTGGACCTGTTCGGCTCTTCCATTTTCCGCCGCCCACGGAAGGATTTTTCAACTCGGACCCTTCCGCGGGCCTCGGGCTAATCCTTGTGGGTAAACCGACCGGTTTGTTTTGGGAACCGCCCCAAGTTTCGCTCAAAACATATCCAAGGTAAGTTGCCCCCCGAAGATGCCGGTCTGCTGGCGGCTTTCGCCCTTTGGCAAGTAGACAGCATCAAGGGCCTTCAAATTCCCCGTGATCGCTTCGAGCGCCAATTCCGCTTCCAGGACCCGGCGCGCAGCCGAATTCCAGGGTTCATTCTCTTCGGCGAATTCCTCATCGCCATCGTCGTTGTCAAAACGCATGGTATCAGTGCAGGTAATTGGGATTCCATGTCTATCCCGACATTGACACATCCAGTTATCGTATTGATCGCGGATCCACTCATAAGTATATCCACGATCTCTTCCCGCCGCTTCCGCGTCCGCCAAAACGCGTCCGACGCGCTCATCGCATTGCTCGGGGGTTTCGGTGGCCAGGTTGTAAGATCCAGAACCGTGTTTCGCGAAGAATTCAATCTGGGTAAGATTGTGTTGGGGCATAAATTTGTTGGGGGCTTAAGAAATATACCACCTGAAAAACGCCATCGTCTGAAAAACTTTCTTTAAAAAACAATTCATTCCCATCCCGTTGGAACCGGCATTCGTTCAGAGGGCTCGCCAAACCAACCAGACGGCGGGCATTAAAGTGAGCCACACTATTTTCCACCCCTTCCACGATCCGGCGGTTGGGGACCAATGTCAGTCGGGGGTAATGGCATCGAAGGTGGCGGTTCTTGCCCCTTCCGCCTCTCATACTGATTACGCATGGCTTTCGCCGCCCCGTCAACCTCGCACAAGATGCGGGCCGCCAAGATAAAATTGCCTGAGGCTTCGAACTTGTCACGGATTTCAAGGATATGCTTCCGAATGACATCGCTTATGTCTCTGTCTTGGTAGGCGGGATAATGCTTTTTAACAGCCTCTCGGAATGCCTCAACAGTTTCAATGTTGGGACTGTAGGGACGACTGCCGATAAAGATGAACGCCATAAGCCCCAGAACCCTGATCAAAAGGAGAGCGCACGCCAAGCTTAAAAGCAACGGGATGATCGCTTCCCACAGTCGGTGCGCCCCTAAAAAAAAGAGCCAAGCACTAGGCCACGGCATATAGAGCCAAGCCGACGGCAGAATGACGGCCACCAGGTACTTCGGGAAGGTTTCCTTGTTGATTGGCTGAAACATTCGCTCGAACCATCGGAAGGCGTAGGGCAGATGTAAATCGTTCATCAAGTTCTCTATTGGTGTAATCCCTGCGTTGCGCCAAGCGAAAGGTTGCTTGTTTCTGGGTATGTTTGATATTCAGATCATGTGATCATGCCCGCTGTTTCAAGTGTTAAGACGATAGTTTAACAAGCGTTACGTTCAGCCAATTGTGGCTGGGGTGTATCAGCCCGGATAGGCACGGATAGAACCACGACCACAAGATAGCGATAGAAGGTCTGCGCCGTCACGGTCCGAACCTTCTTGTAAATTGGCTGGCAAGCGCAAATGGAACAAAATTATTCATTCGAGTTAATGCGTCGTCAACTCAGTCTGACGCTAGCCCCGAATCGCTCCGAATTCGCAAGGCGTGACTGAGATACCGAACCGAGCCCACCCCTAACTCCGTACGAAGCCAAGCCATACGAGAAATTCAGAAACCTTGCGCAAGCCGTCTGCTGTTCCTCAGTGGCCTCTGGCCACTGCGCTGCACCGTAGCATTCAAGGCGCCGAATATCTCCAATGACCGCGAGCAGCGCGAAAGCATTGATGATGCCGACGCCGAGCAGTTTCATGCAACGTAGCATCAGCAGTTCGGCGCAGACCTGGATTCGGATCGCAGTCGGCGAGTTCAGACCTGCATTCAACAGCCAACAAGCATTCTGGAAAGACCACCTCATAGGCATCGCAGCCCGTAACGACACCTTTGCCTCCGGTAGCCTGACGGAAGAAATCTGTCCTGCGGTCCTGCGCGGAGCGATTCTGGGGCCAGAGCGGGCGCAGGCACCGCCGACTTGCCTGCCTGCCACAAAACGCCCCGACTTGGCTCAGTTAAGGGAGCTTCGCGTCAGTCACGTTGAGCCTAATTCGTTCGAGTTGGGACTAACTTGGCTGCCTCCTAAATGCAACCATTACACCACTTTCGCACCCGTCCTGCGCCCAACGCGAGGTTTGCGGTTGACAGAAGGCGAAATTGAGGCCAAACAGATACTATGAGTAATACGAGTCGCCCAATCGGGACGCCTTGGACGAGATCCTTTGATGTGATCTCTTCCGGGATTGTGTTTGCCGCCGGTTTATCTCTGGTCGGTGCGGCTCTTGGTGGTGCTGCGGGGAGTCTTCTCGGCGGGATTACAGGGGTGGCCGGGGGGATCGTGAACGAAATTGCCTCTCAAAAAAGCCATCGCGAACACGATTTGAAGAAAACGGGTGAGTGATCCCTTTGTCCTGTTCGGAATAATTACGGGATTGGTGTGCGTGTTGATCTATTTGATGGTTAACTCACGAACTTCCAAGAAACCCAATTTGACCGACGCAATTTCGCTCCTTACTTCAAACGTTGGACTTTTAACTGGAATCAAAGTTTGCTGGTTCGCTTATCTTTATCGCGAAGTGGCTCCCATTAAGGAGATTTCTCTGCAAACATTCGTTGGAGGGATAGCAATTGGTTGGGTTTCGATCGCAACCGCCATCAAGAAATTCCACGACAATTAAGTTGCACGTGGAAAAAGGCCGAGATCAGTTCTCGTCGGCTCTTCCGATCTCAGGCGCTGACCAGGTCGTGCCATGACAGTAGCGTGAGAGAGTAGCTGCCGCCCTACGGAACCCGGCGGCATGGCAAAACCGTGTTTGGGCGCAGGCAGAGGCTCTGAGGCGCTCCTATTTTGGCGACTTGGCTGAGCAGGGGCTGGCTACGCACTGCGGTCGCGTTCGTCTCGAAATGCTTCAACAAGAGTTTCGGTCTCGGTATCCTTGCAACTGCTCAACCAAATCCAGTGCGCCCCGATGACGATGGGATTTTCCGTTGACAGGTTGACACGGCAATTGCGCTCGCGTCGTGCCGCTGCCTCCCCAACTTGCCGTCAAGAGGCGCTTGGCGTGACGCTTACGTTCGGATGGTAAGGCGCAAGTCACAATCGCGTGGCCTCTGCAGCCCAGAAGCTTTCTTCGGTGCTTATTTTTCGTTTGGGCGTGTTTTTCATGGCCTATGGTATGGTTTTGCCGTTATCGCCCCCGCCGCACAAAACCTCCAATCTCTGTAGCCCAGAAGCTTTCTTCGGTGCTTATTTTTCGTTTGGGCGTGTTTTTCATGGCCTATGGTGTGGTTTTGCCGTTGTCGCCCCCTCCGCACAAAACCTCACTTGCCCACCGTCCACACAAAACATCACTTCCAAACAGATTAGACTTGATGTTCCGGTTCA
>SESF01004916.1_pt1 | contig 19224 bp, 17 predicted proteins | sample 3171521 | NCBI WGS metagenome assembly SESF01 (sample SAMN10866945, study PRJNA518727) | freshwater metagenome | biome: subpolar coniferous forest; feature: holomictic lake; material: water; isolation source: holomictic Lake 227, 6 m and 8 m depth | place: Canada: near Kenora, Ontario | collected...
AAGTTAGTGGGTTAGATTTTTTCTTAACTTCAAGCATAACTTATCATTATGTCATTCGAAGTTTTCATAGACCACTCAAAATCTACCCCGGTTATTTTTCTGAAGGACCTTCAAAATCAAACAAGTGCAGAGATTTACGCTTTTGGCGGTATCCTTAATGCATTTTTGATTTCTAAAGATGGAAAGAATACCAATCTAATTGCCGGTTTTGATTCAATTGATGAGGCGAAAACTAAGATTACTGATGGATTTAAGAGCGCTAAGCTTTCGCCCTTTGTTTGCCGGATGGCAGCAGGTAAATATGATTGGGATGAAGAAAGTTTTCAAGTTGAAAAATGGTTTCTCGGAAAACATGCCATTCACGGAATTGTATACGATGCAACCTTCCAAATTCAATCAACCAGAGCTGATGGGAATAGCGCCTGTGTTGAATTGTTTTATGCTTATCCAGGAAATGAAAAAGGATATCCATTTCCTTACCTGATTCAGATCTTGTGGAAACTAGAAAAAGGAAATAAACTTACGGTAACTACTACTTTAACTAATGCAGGTACAATTGCCATTCCTATTTCAGATGGATGGCACCCTTACTTTACATTAGGCGATACAGTAGATGAATACAACTTACAATTTGATAGTACCCAACAAGTTGCATTTGATACAGAATTGATCCCTACTGGACAATTGATGGAAGATGATCGATTTGCAAATGGTAGTTTAATGAAAGGAATATTTCTAGACAATTGCTTTTTATTAAATAATAGTATCGGCAACCCAAAATGTATCTTAAGCAATAAAAATTTGCAATTGATCATTGAGCCTACCCTCAATTATCCTTACATACAATTTTATACCCCGGATGACAGGAAAAAAATTGCCATCGAAAATTTAAGTTCCGCACCAGATGCATTTAATAATAAAATGGGGCTCCAAATTTTGGAACCCCAAGAAACAATTAATTTCAGCACTAGCTATACTGCTGTAGTTGGTTAGCCTATAATTTTTCTACTGCGATCATACTGATCTCAACATTCACACCACGTGGAAGGCCTTTTACTGCAACTGTTTCACGCGCAGGAAAATCGCCCTGAAAATAAGTACCATAAACTGCATTTACTTGAGCGAATAACGACATATCGCTTAAAAAAATAGTGGTCTTAACAATATGGTCGAAGCTCAACTTGGCTTCGTTCAATACTGCTTGAATATTTTTCATCACCTGATGTGTTTCTGCTTCCAAGCTACTTAAATCTAATTCGCCTGTTTCTGGAACAAAAGCAACTTGTCCGCTTAAAAAAACCAACCCATTTGCTCGAACGGCCTGACTATAAGGTCCAATTGGTGATGGTGCTTTATCTGTATTAATGACTTGTTTTGGCATAAAATTTAATTTGGATGGCAATTTGATGCATTTCCTTCAAGCTACCAACCTAAATTTGCTAACTTATAAAAACAAATGCAGATTGTTGTAAAAGCAAGTCCAGAACAAAAAGCCATTCTTGAATCGATGCAATGGGCCGAAAGCCTTCAATTGCAATGGTTCCAGCAGGGCGAGTATATGCATGATGCCGTTGCTTATTTCGATTTCTGCTTTGAAGAAGAAGGTTGGGAATTTAAAGAAATCATAAAAGCTCCTGTATTTGTTAATGCAGTCTGCGTTGAATCTAATCAATTACCTGCCAATGCCATTCGTATGAATGCATGGAATAGCTTTTTGAATAGATCCATTTGGGAAATTGCTGCCAAAGAAGAAACACTACAAAATACAGCCTTAGAAATACTATTGGCGATCGGAAGAAAAGGGATTAAAGTTCCAGACGAACCCGGCTTGATTGCAGCTCGGGTGATTGCGATGATTATTAATGAAGCCTATTTTGCATTGGGCGAAGAAATTAGCACCAAACAAGAGATTGATATAGCTATGAGATTGGGTACGAATTATCCGTATGGACCTTTTGAATGGGCTGAATTAATTGGCCTTCCTAAAATTGCACGACTTTTGGAACAACTTTATTTAAAAGACGACAGATATGCAATTGCTCCCAAGCTATTGCAAGAACTGAATAGTCAGATAACAGACTCTAAGCATGGCACTGATTCTACAAATTGATACCGCAACAGAACATGCAAGTATTTGCCTCAGTAAGGATGGTAAATCCTTGCATCAGCTTGTGAGTGCAGATCAGAAAAATCATGGTTCATTTTTACAGCCAGCTATTCAGGAATTGATGCAGGTTACAGGTTACACATTAAAAGAATTAGATGCGATTGCAGTTACCGAAGGGCCCGGCTCTTACACTGGGTTGAGGGTGGGACTAGCCTCGGCAAAGGGACTTTGTTATGCTTTGGATAAGCCTTTGATAACGATCAATACATTAAAACTGATTGCGGTTTCGGCTATCAATGAGCAAGCGCTAGTTGCAAGTGATTATTGGTTTGTTCCTATGATCGATGCAAGAAGAATGGAAGTCTTTACAGCAATTTATAATAGTCAGTTGGCTTTGATTGAAACGCCATCTGCAAAAATCTTAGATGAACATTCGTTTCAATTGGAATTAGAAAAAAAACTATTGATTTTTTGCGGGTCAGGATCAGCCAAATTCAAAGCGATTTGTCAGCACCCAAGAGCCCATTTTACTACTGTGCAACACGATGCTTCTGACATGAGTGTGTTGGCTTTCAATGACTTAATATCAAAAACATTCGCCAACCTGGCCTATTGCGAGCCTTTTTATTTGAAATCTTTTTACTCCCCCCCATCTAAAAAATGACTTATCTATTACATATATTGGCATTTTATTTAATTTAAAACCCCTAATTTTGTCTACCTTTATAACGAGTAGATATTCCTATAATTTAACTAAAAAAAACTCCCCCCCATGAGTCAGACAATGCAATCAGTGGTCTTAAATGCTAGCAAAACGGCTTTGAAAGTTGATTTTATTCACACCAAGAAAGCAGCTTTAATTTTAAGATCTATTAACCACAAACTTCGACAGCAGATCATTAAACTTCTTGACGAGCAACAAAAAATGACTGTTACAGAAATTTATGTGAAACTTAGGTTGGAACAATCTGTGGCTTCTCAGCACCTTGCTATATTAAGGAGAGCCGGTATCGTGGCTACTTCGAGAGATGGTAAATTCATTTATTACTCTGTAAACTACACACGCCTGGCAGAAGTTGTAGCTTTTGTAGAAACATTGGTAGGTTAATTACTAGCACTGCCCCCTATTTTTATTTAAAAAACCGACTTTCTGGACATTTCTTATTGTGGCCTGAAGCTTGCTATTATCTTTGCTTAAAATAAATTCCATGTTTGTAGAGCAATTATATACAGGCTGTTTGAGCGAAGCTGCCTATTATATCGAGAGTGAGGGTGAAGCGGCGATTATTGACCCCCTTCGTGATATTGAAGAGTATGTTCAATTAGCCAAAAGGAGAAATGCAAAAATCAAATTTATATTTGAAACGCATTTTCATGCGGACTTTGTAAGTGGCCACCTAGATCTTGCAACTGCAACTGGGGCTAAGATTATATACGGACCCGGCACTGTTACCAAACTTCCTGTGCATATTTCAAAGGATGGCGAGCAATTTAAATTGGGTAAACTGCAATTTGAAGTGCTTCATACTCCTGGTCATACTTTAGAAAGTAGCTGTTACTTGCTTAAAGATGAGCAAGGAGTAGATGCTGCTATTTTTACAGGTGATACATTATTTGTAGGCGATGTTGGTCGCCCCGACCTTGCACAAAAAGCAAATGAAATTACCGTGGGAGATTTAGCCGGGATTCTTTACGAAAGCCTTCAAACTAAAATCATGCCTTTGGCAGATAACATAACGCTTTATCCAGGACACGGCGCTGGAAGCAGTTGTGGTAAGAATTTGGGACCCGAAACGTTTAGCACTATTGGAGAGCAAAAGCAAAGTAATTACGCTTTGCAACAACCCGATAAAGCTGCTTTTATAAAAGCTGTGACCGAAGGTTTACAAGCTCCTCCTGCCTATTTTTCTATCAATGCAAAAATTAATAAAGAAGGATATGAAAATATCAATGCCGTAATTGAAAAGGGCATGAAGGCTTTATCAGTGGAAGATTTTAAAATGAAAATGAAGGAGGACAATACTTTCATTTTAGATACAAGAATCTCTACAGTATTTACAGAAGGATTTGTTACTGGGTCGGTCAGTATTGGATTAGAAGGTAGGTTTGCAGAATGGGCTGGAACTATCCTACCATTTGACCAATCAATTTTATTAGTTACAGAACCTGGTAAAGAAAAAGAATCGATTGTAAGATTGGCAAGGGTTGGGTTTGAAAAATTTGTAGGATTCCTTGCAGGTGGTTATGCAGCATGGACTGCCGCTGGCGAAAAATATGATATGATCATTGATGTGGAAGCCGATGAATTGGCGATGGACATTCCTTTCGATCCAAATGTTGTGGTGGTTGACGTAAGAAAAGAAGCGGAATATGCCGAGAGCCATGTAGCTATAGCATTAAATATTCCTTTGAACGATCTTATCGATCCAGCAAGTATGGCCAATCTAGAAGACAATCATAATATTTATGTACACTGCGCCGGAGGATATAGAAGCGTTATTGCGCTTTCACTCTTGAAACGTCAGGGTTTCCATAATCTTAGAAATGTAATTGGGGGCTTTGGTCAGATTAAATTATTAGGAGATAAAATTGAGCTAGCAACCTCAGTAACTGAAGTAAACCCTTAACCCTATTTATTTTACTAATAAGTGACCATGTTTTTGAGCATCGAATTCCCACTTCCAACGTCGGTGACTCCACAAATAATTGGCTGGTTTTTTTCTTACAGCTCGCTCTACATATTCTGCAAAGACTTGTGTTAACTTTCCATGTTCATAGTCATTTGGGGTAGTGGTGATCACCTCAAGATCAACACGGAAATACCCACGCTTCACTTTATAAAAATGCGCAAACAATACTGCAGTATTTTTTTCTTTGGCGCCTTTCTCCGGACCAACTACAAAGGGAGTTAACCTGCCAAAGAAATTAACCCAGTGGGCTTTAAACTCACTTGGTGGATTCTGATCTGCAGCCAATCCCATCGCATATCGATCCACTACATAATCATAAAAATTATCTTTGAAATCGGAAGCCGGAATTAAGATGGTACCATTTTTCTGTCGCATTTTTAGCATGATGCGATCCATTATTTTATTGCTTAATGGTTGATATACTCCTACAAAGGGATAGCGACTAATCAAACTGATATTCAGATTAACAATTTCCCAGTTAAAGAAATGGCCGCATTCTAATTGTATATTCTGACCGCTATCATACAGGTCGTTCAACACTTCTGAATTTGTAGAAAACCGATTTTGTAATTCTTTGTTACTGATCGAAAACATTTTTATCGTTTCAAAGATCATGTCGATAAAATTGTGATAAAAATCTTTGGCTATGCGTATTCTTTCTGCTTCGGTCTTTTCAGGAAATGCAATAGAAAGATTTTTCATCACAATTGCTTTCCTGTAACCAAACCCATAATAAACTAAACTATAAAATCCATCAGCAATAAAATACATGATGGGCCATGGTATCAGAGATAAGAGATAAAAAAATCCATAAGTGATATAATACATGGCGATGATTAGTTACTTACAAAATAATATTCTGCAACAATTCGGATTTCTGTTGATGATCGGTGTTGTAATGTAATCCCCTACTCTCCTTTCTAAACTGTGCCCCTTTTACAATTAAATACCCAACAGTAATTAAGTTTCTTAGTTCAGACAATTGTGGTGATACTTTGCTTGTCCGATATAATTCTTCTGTTTCAGTAAACAAAAGATCCAATCTTTTCATAGCTCTTTCTAAACGCGTATCGGTACGAACAATACCCACATAATCACTCATGATCTGTGTTAGTTCCTTCTGACTTTGTGTGATCAGAATCATTTCTCTCGGATCACTAGTACCCGTTGCTTTCCAATCTGGTATGCGAGGTTCGAATGCGATATCGTTTATCATACTACTACTATCGATAAAACTTCTGTGTGCAAATACCATTGCTTCGAGCAGACTATTACTTGCCAAACGATTGGCACCATGCAAACCAGTGCTAGCACATTCACCACATGCATATAAGTTTTGTATAGATGTTCTGCCCCATTCATCTGTCTTTACACCACCACAACTATAATGTGCTGCAGGTGCTACTGGAATTAAATGCTGTATGGCATCGATCCCAATACTCAAACATTTTTCATAAATATTGGGAAAATGGTGAATGAACTTTTCTTTATCCATATGCCTGCAATCCAAATACACATGCTCCGTACCGGTACGTTTCATTTCATTATCAATTGCACGTGCCACAATATCGCGTGGCGCCAAGTCCTTTCGCTCATCATATCTTTCCATGAAAGCTTCGCCAGACTTATTTCGTAAAATACCACCATCGCCGCGAACGGCTTCTGTAATTAAAAAAGAAGGAGAAACACCTGGCTCAAATAAGGCAGTTGGATGAAACTGAATAAATTCCATATTCTCGATCTTACCCTTTGCACGATAAACCATCGCAATACCATCGCCGGTAGCGATCTTTGGATTGGTTGTGGTGCGATAAGCTTGTCCGCATCCACCGGAAGCTAACACTGTAATCTTCGACAATATTTTTCCGATCTGATTCGTCTGTTTGTTTAAAACATACACGCCATAACAAGTAATATCAAGAGTTGATTTTGTAACTAAATAGCCTAGATGGTGCTGTGTAATTAGATCAACTACAAAACAATGATTGATCAACTCAATATTTTCTAAAGCACCTAGTCGGTCTAATAAAGCACGTTCCATTTCTTTACCTGTTACGTCTTTATGGTGTAAGATCCGGTTTTCTGAATGCCCCCCTTCTTTACCTAAACTATAGCTGCCTTTTTCGTCTTTATCAAATGCTGCGCCATATTCAATAATCTCTCTGATTCTTTCAGGGCCTTCTTTCACAACCATCTCTACAATTGCTTTATTGCACAATCCGTCGCCCGCGATCAATGTATCTTCAATATGTTTTTCGTAACTATCATTCTTCTCGTCCCATACTCCGGCAATACCCCCTTGTGCATATTTGGTATTGGTTTCATCAGCATCAGTTTTAGTGATGATGGTGATTTTTTTATCCGGATGCTGCTCAGCTATTTTCAAAGCATATGTTAAGCCTGCAATCCCCGATCCTATAACCAGGAAGTCTGTTTCCATTATTCTTTATTCTTAATTAAATATAATTGTTTTATGCGGGTTCAATCCATGCCCCACTGTCTTTCAACAATTGAATGAGTTCATCAACCGCAATGGCACTATCGATATTCTTCTTCATAATTTCTTTACTCTTATACAAAGTAATTTTTCCTGCTCCACTTCCTACATAACCAAAATCAGCATCTGCCATTTCTCCTGGTCCGTTTACAATACATCCCATAATGGCAATCTTCACGCCTTTCAAATGATTGGTTACACTCCTGATCTTGGCAGTAGTCTCTTGCAGATCAAATAGCGTTCTGCCACAACTCGGACAAGAAATATATTCTGTTTTAGAGATCCTTGTACGAGTAGCTTGTAAAATGCTGAAAGCCGTACTATTACAAAATTGTTCGGCACTTAAATTATTCAAATAGTTTCTTCCAGAAGCATTGTTGATTAATGTAGTATCGTATTTAGCTGAAGACAATCCAACGCAAATACCATCTCCAAAGCCATCCAAGAATAAAGCACCTGTTTCTGTTGAGAAATGAATCAAGTGCTCATCAGCAGTATTCCAATTGCTTTCGGTAATTAATATAACTGGGTTCTTGATATTTCTGTTATTGAGTTCCAAAAACATTCTGCGCACTGCAGGCATGGCTTGTTTGTTGGTACTGCTCAAACAAAGCACCACATTTTTTCGATTGGCAATTTCATCGAGATAAGTGTAATCGTTGATCTCTGTTTGATCAGAATAACAATCAAGCAGTACAAAATTCAATGCAGGATTCGGGTTCTCAGATTCTAAAAATCCTGCGGCATCAAAAATAGGAAAATACTTTTCTGCATTCTTTGCTTCTACGGCAGCAACAGGATAAGCGATGACTTTTAATGTTCCCGGCAATTCAAAATTGAGAATTTGGTGACCAATAAAAATATAATCAGCAGCGGTATCTGCAATATTCCATTTGTCGGTATTGGCATTATATTGATACCCTACCGCAGCGAGGTCGTCAACTTTGATCGCTGTAATCTTAGTTAAATCTGCAACAACTACCGGCACTTGTTTAGCGCCAATATTATTTACAGCAAAGCTTTCTCTTCTTGAATAATTGAATGGATTGTAAAGAGGTTTTTCAATGGCTGGAATACGATTATTTGCAGCTGCTTTGCCAATAGCTGCATAGCGTTTTACAATATCTCTACATACTGGAATTTCAAACTCAGGATCTTCAGTCAAACTCACACGCACTGTATCGCCAATTCCATCTTCTAGTAAAGTGCCAATACCTGCAGCACTTTTAACGCGACCATCTTCTCCATCTCCCGCTTCGGTTACGCCCAAGTGAAGTGGATAAGACTCACCGAATTCTGCCACCATTTGTTGGATCAGTAATCGGTAGGCTTGCACCATTACCTGCGGGTTCGACGATTTCATGCTCAACACAATATTGTGATAACTCTCCCCCCTGGCAATTCTTAAAAATTCCATAGCACTCTCCACCATACCCATGGGTGTATCGCCATATCTACTCATGATACGATCGCTCAAAGAACCATGATTGGTTCCAATACGCATGGCCGTTCCATACTCTTTGCAAATTTTTACTAGTGGTGTAAACCTTTCTTGAATCCGATCGATCTCTTCTGCATATTCCAGATCGGTATAGTCAATTTGCTCAAACTTTTTCTTATCAACATAATTGCCCGGATTCACTCTAACTTTCTCAATGATCCTAGCTGCAATTTCTGCAGCATTGGGCGTAAAATGTATATCGGCAATAAGTGGCGTTGAATAGCCCCTCTTTCTTAACTCGTTTTTGATGTTCAGTAAATTCTCTGCTTCGAATTTACTTGGGGCAGTAATACGCACTAGTTCCGCACCTGCTTCAATACAACGAATAGTTTGCTCCACAGTAGCAAGGGTATTCATGGTATCAGTGGTGGTCATGGTTTGCAAACGAATGGGATTGAAATTACCCAAAGAAAGATCCCCAACTTTCACTTCTCTGGTTGCCAAACGGGCTATTTGCGTAAGCGAATTACAATACAATTGCATAATAGAAATATGTGTTACAAATCTAACAGTAATTTACCCGAAAGGTTCTAACGTTTCCCTTCTAAAAAGCCCTGCTGCTTTAAGATAGATTTTAAAAGCTCTAAACGGAAGCTCGTAATATTTGCCGCTGGTTTACCTTCTATATTCATCACAAAGAAAAAAGGATGCCTATTTTCTTCTACCCATCCCACGATCCAACAAAGGGTATTTCCATTTTCGAGTGTGCCAGTGCCTGTTTTATATGCGAGTTTATAGTTGGCATTCTCTTCTTGCACCATTACCTGCTTAACGATTTCCTGTGTCCGTTTTTGAAAAGGCAATTGATTGAAATAGAGCTTTTTCACCAATCCCATTTCTTCATCTGCAGTTATTTTTAAAGTATTGTCCAACCAAAAAACATCCACCTTCGAAACAATTTTTTTGGTCCCATATTTCAAACTATCTAACCAAAACTGCATAGTATCTTTTCCGATTCTCCTAGCCACTTCCTGATAATAGGGTACTGCAGACCTTTTGAATGCTTCTTCCATGGTCAGATCCTTATTCCAGGACTTAGTACTATCTCCCATTGGGAAGGGACGAACAACGCCATCCCATTTGATGATCATTTTTTCATTGACGATACGGCCGGTTTCGATACCAACCAAAGAATTCACAATTTTGAAAGTAGAAGCAGGCAAATAAGCCGAGTCTCTAAAACGGGCAATATTGTGTATGGTAAATTGACCACTGCCATTATCGTACAATCCGAAAGTGCCTACCACTCCCTTTTCATCGAAAAAATGCTGCAAGTCCTTATCAACTTTTACATTATTAGGAGAACATGCCGAAAAAACAACCAGAATAGCCAGAAAAATGCCAGAAAAAATAGATCGCATATTTGAGATTTAAGGCAGCAAAGTTAGCCCATAATTTGTAGAAAACTGTTAACAGGCTATCCGGCACCAACTATTTAGTCGCTGGTTCATCCAATAAGAAATTTTTATACTTATTATATAAAAATGAAATAATCAAGAGCAGTATTCCCAGAGATACAAATACAATCGTTTTTGCAATGGTATCAAGTCGCGCTATATCAATTAAGAATAGTTTGATCAGGGTAATTGAAAAAAGGGCAATAGCCATGATCCGCAAATGTTTTTGCCGTTTTGCAATTCCTAAAATAATCAAGCCCAATGAATAAATTCCCCATAGAATACTCAAACTAAGATTACCAGATTCTCGGTTACCAGTATACTCAAAATAGTAATGCTTTAATTGATAACTTATGATTGCAAAAAGGAACAGATGCAAGATCAGATCAAAGGTTACTCTAAGATTTAAAATAGTAGGTTGAATAAATGTTTCTTTGAAATATTGATGAATAGAAAATATCATTAAAATTCCTCCTGCGAAACAGAAGTATCTGATAAAGGAACTAAATCCACTATTGAATAATGTCAAGGCTTTTGTTGGATGTAAATTTGAGTCCTGGATCTGATTTAGGGTTTGGCAACCAAATGTTATAAAAGAGAATAAGATAGCAACACTGATTACAATATTCATCCATGCCAGAGAATAACTCCTAATTTTTTTTATATTCAAAAATGCCATCAGAACAAAGTAAATCATACTATAAAATAGTACCCAAATGGTTTTGAAATCATCATAAATATTCATTGACCTTTCTGTTTCAGGGTCAATTGCCGAAATATTATTTGGTTGATTCATATGCACAGATAGTTGATTCCAATAACTGGATATCTCTAATGCACCAACACAAAAAGTAACAATGATTAAAATAATGGGCAAGAAATATTTAAGCATTTCGCTAATGGATACTGGCTCAAATAAAGGCAGTTCCCTTTTATATTTCTGTTGCATATAATTCATGAACAAAAGAGCCGCAATATAGATGACTGTTGTTAGGAAATAAATATTGATAATGGGATCTATATGAACTGCGGCGAAAAAATTACCAGCAGAGCCATAGCCAATATTCCAGTCATGTAAAAGGCTTAAAAATGAAATTATGAGAATGGGGTAACTCATTGATTCATAAAAAGCTGTTTTCTGCGTTCTTCCAATCCAAAACAATACCGCACACTCACCGATCCAAAATAGGGTTACCCAATGAGCATGAAACTGAACAGGGATCGATATTGTAACAAATGTCAGGAATAGGCCCATCAATAAATAATATAAATTTTGATCGGCTTCTTTCTCCTTTTTAACAATGGTAGCAATATAGAAATGCACCAATGCCACGCAAATGGTAAATAGACCTAATAAAGATTTTGCTTCAACTTTTTGATCAATTAATTTATACGCGAAATAATAATAGATAAAAGTATTCACTAATAAAATAACAATATCCTCTCTTCTGAATTTTTCGTGTTTGAATAGCTTGTAGCTGATCAACATCGAATAAAATAATAGAAAATAAAAAGTAACAAAGCCAAAATATATCAAGAAATTAGATTGGTCGTGATAGGAATCTAATTGCCAACTGACATATATTAACCAAGTAACAAAAAAGGAAGCATTGCTTAATACTTTCCAGTATTTTTTAAAAGCTATTACGAGGATTCCAATATTGATGATAGCATTATATCCAAAGAGTATGAATGCATCACTCGATTCATTTCCAATTAAAAAAGGAACCGCATAAGCTCCCACCAATCCTATCAGCGCAATGATTTGAAGATTATACCAGATAGCTGTGTATACACCATATACAGTAAACAACACCATTAACAGAAAAGCTAAGGGCTGAGGCATCAGGTGATAAAAGTCGTATGCGGCAAAGCTGATAAAATAAAATATAGCGATTGCACCACTGGTTAGCACCGCACTAAATGCATTATATTTTTCTTTGAGCTTATATCCAAAGCCTAGTAGACCGGCGCCTAATAGGTAGCCTAGTATAATTCTGAAAGCGGGACTAATTAAATCATGTTCAATAGAATAGTTAACTCCTATTGCAACACCAATAATCGTAATAGCAATCCCAATTTTATTGATCAGATTTTCACCAATGAATTTTTCTAGGTCGGATTTTTCCTTAGGCCCAAAAATATTTTCGACACCTGTTTTTGTAACTTGTTTTTGTTTGTAGGCATCAAATATCTCTACTATATTTTGAGGGATCCCTTCTGGCTCTTCTAGTTTTATTGGTTCAGGTACAGGTATATTTGGCTCCGCAATTTTATCTTCCTTGATTTGAGCAGATTGAATCGCTTTTAATTGATTTCGCAAAAAAATAACTTCATTCTCAAAAGATGCTTGCCTTTTTACCAACTCCTCAATTCTTTCAAGAAGTTGGGCTATTTGCGTTGATTGATCAGACATAGAGAAAAATTATAAAGCTTACTAATCAAATACCTCCATCTAAATTATAGAAATATTTAATAATATAAAACTCTATTTCCCTGAAAGATCCCTATTATTTAATTACACCTAATTCCTTTCCCACTTTAGTGAAAGCTGTAATGGCTTTATCTAAATGTTCCTTGGTATGTGCGGCACTCAATTGTACACGAATACGCGCCAAGCCTTTTGCCACTACCGGATAGAAAAATCCAATTACATATACGCCTTCTTCTAATAAAGCTGCCGCAAAGTTCTGAGCAATTGTTGCTTCATATAACATGATCGGAACAATTGGATGATCCCCAGGCTTAATATCAAAACCAGCTTCAGTCATTTTTGCCCTGAAATACTTAGTATTGAATTCTAATTGATCGCGCAATTCAGTAGTTTCTGTAAGCATATCCAGCACAGCAATTGAAGCGCCTACAATACTTGGTGCTACTGTATTTGAGAACAAATAAGGCCGGCTTCTCTGACGCAACATTTCAATCATTTCTTTTTTTCCAGAAGTGAATCCGCCACTGGCACCACCCAGTGCTTTTCCTAATGTACCGGTAATAATATCGATCCTTCCCATCACACCACGGTATTCGTGCGTGCCTCTTCCTGTCTTACCAAGAAAGCCCGAAGAATGACATTCATCAACCATTACAATTGCATCATATTTATCAGCCAGATCACAGATCTTATCTAACTGCGCAATAGTTCCATCCATACTGAACGATCCATCGGTAACAATAATTCTATTTCTTAAACTGGCTGTCTCTTTTAATTTTTCTTCCAAGTCCGCCATATTATTATGTTCGTAGCGGTAACGTTGTGCCTTACACAAACGAACTCCATCAATAATAGAGGCATGGTTTAAAGAGTCACTGATGATGGCGTCCTGCTCATTGAACAAAGGCTCAAATACACCCCCGTTCGCATCAAAAGCTGCTGCATATAAAATGGTATCTTCTGTTCCCAAAAAATCTGCAATTTTCTTTTCCAATTCTTTATGAATATCCTGAGTGCCACAGATAAAACGTACACTACTCATTCCGTATCCATGGGTATCGATCGCTTTATGTGCCGCTTCGATCACTTTAGGATGCGAGGAAAGTCCGAGGTAATTATTAGCACAAAAATTTAAAACAGTTCTACCGTTAACAGTAATTTCGGGTCCCTGCTCACTGGTAATGATGCGCTCACGCTTAAACAATCCTGCTGCATCAATTTCAGCAACTTCTTCCTGAATACGTTTTATAAAATTTTGGTTCATACTGGTATCGTTTGTGCATCAAAGTTAAGGGAGTAATGTACATGCAACCAGTAAAATTGATGGACGAACGCTGTTAAAAAAAAGTTAGAAACAGATTATTTTATATTGGCTTTATATTGCGCTTTAACTTCGTGTAATGAAATGTTTTTGGCTAGGGATCTGTTGTTTGACTTTATTAAGTTCCTGTAGCAAATCTAACGGTTCAGACCCCGTTACGCCTCCAGTAAGTCCAGCGCCAACAGCTTTAAATACCGACTTTATCCGTGGTGCTGATCTGTCATTTACACCTGAAATTTTATTAGCGGGAACAAGTTTTAAAGATAATAGTCAGACGAAGGACCTGGTACAGATTTTTAAAGATAAGGGTATTAATACTGTTCGTTTACGCCTTTGGCATTCCCCGGTTGACGGACATTCTAGCTTGCAGGAAGTATTGGATTTTGCCAAAACTTTGAATGCAAAAGGATTTAATATTTGGCTCGATATACACTATTCCGATACATGGGCCGACCCAGGCAATCAGACAAAGCCAAATGCTTGGAAGAATGCCAGTTTAACCACGCTCAAAGACAGCATCTATCAATACACAAGCAGCACGGTGCAAGCATTTAAGAACGCCGGCATTACTTTAAAATTGGTTCAAATTGGCAACGAAACAAATAGTGGATTTCTTTGGGATCTAGGCAAAGTGGGTGGATCGTTTGATACTAATTGGAGTAATTATGCACTATTGGTGAAGGAAGCCATCCGTGCAGTGAAAGATGTGAGTAGCACCACTAAAACCATGCTTCATTATGCGGGCTTTGATACGGCTGACTGGTTTTTTAGCAATGTTGCTGCGCAAAATATTAGCTATGATTATATTGGATTAAGTTACTACCCTGTTTGGCATGGCAAAAGTTTAGATGCATTACAAACCGCATTAACTAGTTTGGTAAACAAGTACCAAAAGCCGATTATTATTGCTGAAACTTCCTATCCATTTACACTTAGCTGGAACGATTATACCAATAATGTGGTTGGAACAACATCTCAATTAATTCCGGCTTATGATGCCACCCCAGAGGGACAAAACGCATATCTCAAAGCACTATTTGAAGTAATGCGAAAAATACCGGGACAGCAGGGTCTGGGCATCTGTTGGTGGGCACCTGAATGGGTTAGTTTTAAAGGACCAACGGCTACCAATGGTTCCAATGCAGAGAACCTTACTTTATTTGATTTTAGCAATAATGCATTACCTGCATTGACCAGTCTGGGATCCTATCAATAAAAAAGCCATTCCGAAGAATGGCTTTTAAAGAGTTTGAAAGAATTATTTCTTGATAGGGAATTTATGAAACATATTGGGTAAAACTACCTGAACCGTTGATTTTAGATCCATCAACTGACTCTCTTCTTTTCTAGCTTGTGCGGTACTTCTCCATACAACTTCATTTGTTTTATGATCGATCATATCAATCACCATCGAACCGTCGCGAAATGCACTTAACTGCGCATTACCATTATATACTTCTGGACGATTATCGGAGCTGAAATAATAAATTTTTGGTTGATTGGGCATGTTCGCTGTTTCGATATACGGGCTATATGCAATTTCCTGATCGCGACTTACACTGTAATCTTTTTTCATGATCAATGTATATCGAAACAAACAATCTGGATTGATGGTATCGTACACCATCCCTTTACTTGTTAAAATCCGAAAGGCTTCTTCAGTTAGTGCAGGCACTAATTTTTTGCGATCGATTATCTTAGAATGACTGGTGTCTTTTGTTGGCAGAAACGCATAAGTCTTATACTTTGAGAAGTCTACTCCGTTCTTTTTTTCAGAACTATACATGCTTGGGCCACTGGAACAAGCAACAACTAGTATAACCAACAGGCTATAAATGGCTAAATTCTTTTTCATGCCGCAAAATACAAATGAATAGGCAATTATTCGAAATACTGCTATTATTCCCTCACAAAACGATAGCCCACTCCCTTGATGGTAAGGATTTCAAGATTGGGATCTTCCTTTAAAAAACTTCTTATTTTGGTGATATACACGTCTAAATTGCGGCTATTGAAAAAACTATCATTACCCCAAATATGATTGAGTAGTTCCCGTCGATCAATAATGGCATTGCTATTGAGATAGAGGTATTTTAATAATTCAGATTCACGATAAGAGAGTTTTTTATCAACCACTCCGAAACGTAGAACCTGTTTGTTGACTAAAAAAGAATAATTACCGATTTGAATGGTTTCGCCAATTGCTATGATGGGTTCCTCTTTTTTTACACGCAATGCGTTTTCGATTCGTACGATCAGTTCTTCCATACTAAATGGTTTTCTGATATAATCATTTCCTCCGATCTTAAACCCGTGTACCAGATCTTCTGTTTGTGTTTTGGCAGTTAAAAACAGTATCGGAATATCGTCATTGATCTTTCGAATATCTTCTGCTATTTCAAAACCGCTTCTATGTGGTAGCATCACATCTAGGATACATATATCAGGCTGCTCATCTTCATAACTTCTTAGCACATCAGCACCATCTGTTTCCATTACCACATCGAACCCACGGCTTTCTAATGTTTCCTTTACAATTTTGCCAAGAAATATCTCGTCTTCAACATATAAAACTTTTATGCTCATGTCTTCGGTAGTTTAATGGTAAACCGGCTGCCTTTCCCTAACTCGGTTTCTAAATCGATTGTGCCATTATGCTTACGAACCACTTCTGCCGCATAACTCAAGCCCAATCCGTAACCCTTAATATTATGATGATCGCCCGATGGGACTCTGAAAAATTTATCGAAAATCTTACCTGCATAATCAGTTGCAATGCCAATTCCTTTATCTGCAACAGATAAAGTCATATAGTTTGTTAGAGAATCCAATTCAATATTGATGATGGGATTATCATTACTATACTTTAATGCATTGTCAAATAAATTATAAATAACACTGGTAATATGCAATCGATCTGCATAGATCGTAAAATCCTGACCCATACTTTTGAAATCAATTGTTGCTCCCTGTTTTTCAAATTGCAAACGCATGCTATACATTACTTCATTGATCAGTTGTTTTAAATCGAAGTTTTCTTTTTGTAGTTCAATGTCTTTGTTTTCAAACATCGATAGTTTCAATACTTTATCAACTAGCAAGCTCAATCGTTGTAATTCGGCAGCTGAGATATCAAGATATTCTTTGGTTCTTTCAGGACTTCGTAAAGCGTCAAAATTTCGTAAAGCTTCAATGGCTACATTTACCGTTGCGATAGGCGTTTTTAATTCATGAGTGATATTGCTGATGAAATCGTTTTTCATCAGAGCCAATCTTCTTTGAGATAAAAGGTTTCGATATAAAAACAAAAAAGTGATTGCAATAAAACCAACAAGCAAAACAGATAATCCCATTTGCGGGATCATATTGCCTAGCAGAAACAGTGTTGGTGCTTCAAAGCTAGCCTGATAGGCATTCTTACTCAAAAATCCAACTGGTACTTTCGAAGTACTAAAGTTATTTCCTACTGCACTATCTGGCTTGAATAAACTATCTTTTTTGATATGAAATACTGCATTGATACCATTGGATGTAAGTGCTTTCTTATATACTGAATCAATTTGTTCAATAGAGATGGTATCATTTAATACATGAGATTTTACTAAAACATCTCCTGGCGCAAAATGTCTAGGAAAGGAAGGTTGATGTTTATTGGAAGGATCCCTAGGTTCTGGATTATTCTTAAACTCTACCCGAGTTTTTCTCATTTCTCTACCGGCTTGTTGTATTCCCATATTGATCCCTTCCTGAATCAATTGTGTGATGTTAATATTAGTAGACTTGATCTTATTTTTATGAGAGCTATCAGTGCTGCGAGTGATCACAATGGCAGAATGCTTTTTTCCTGCCTCAACCTCCATCATATTATCTCCCTCTTCAGAAGAATCGATATTGGCAGAGAAAGTCATTTCGTTTTGTTGCTCATTATTATTGGTAGAAATACTAATACTTGGAATTTTTGCAGCTACCAATTCTGCTACATCGCCCATAAAATTATTCTGCTCAGGAATATATTTAAAGAAAAACGAATCACGTTTTAAACGTTGCGCCTGTACTTTGTACATGGTTTCACGAAATACAACGTCCGTAGTTTTCTTGAATCCTGAGGCTTCTTCTACATATAATTTTTGCAGCCAATAAATCTGAAAGCCGGCTATCAAAACAAAAGCCACTACCATCAGGAAGCGCGCTATTTGTATTTTCGATAGTTGAACTTTGAACATATACAAGATTTATAAGAGCAAATGTAGGGTCGATTTTTACCGATTATTGCTTTCATTAACCTAAATTAACCATAATGTCAGCAATCTTAACGCCTAAGGCTTTAGATTTGAATCACCAAAAACTCCCTTCATGAAAAAAATATGGTTTTCTCTTTGTTTTCTTGGTTTATTTATGACCCTTTCTGCTCAACAAAAAGTAGGTACGGTGATCTTCGAAAGAAAGATCAATATGTATAAATTAATACAAGATGAACAAATGCGCGCAATGATGCCTGAGTTCAGAACAAGTATGCATATGTTGCTATTTAGCGATAGTGTATCTGTTTATAAATTGATACCAGAAGATGAATCACCAGATCCATTTGCTGGAGGCGGTGGTGGTGGTAGAATAACGATGCGTTTCGGTGGAGCAGATGGTGGCGACCTTTACAAAAATTTCACCCAATCAAAATCAATTCAAACATCTGAACTAGGCGGTAAAACTTTCTTAATCACAGATTCCATTCGTCAGCAGCCTTGGAAACTCGCCGGCGACACCAAGCAAATTTTAGGGTTTAACTGCCATAAAGCAACGCGTAAGGTAACGGCTCCCCAGATGGGTAGAAGAATCACCGTATCGAGTGGTGGTGGCGCACCAGTTGTGGATACTTCTGCAAAAAACAAACCAGCCCCTAGAGAAATGGAGATTGTGGCCTGGTTTGCTGATGATATGATTAGTCCGGTTGGACCAGAAAGCTATGGTCAATTACCCGGTGTGATTCTTGAACTAAATATCGACAATGGCGCTACTGTTTACACTGCCAAAGAAGTGAAGAAAACAGTTGATGCGAAAGAATTAAAAGAACCAAAGAAAGGTAAAGTGGTTACACAACAGGAATACATGAAACTCATGCAAGACCTGATGAGCAATCAGGGCGGATCGGGTATGCGGATGAGGTTTGACAACTAGGAAGAAAGATAAAAGATAAAAGATAAAAGATAAAAGTGAGGAGTGAGGAGTGAGGAGTGAAAAATGGAGAACCAATCGTCTTATGACAATGTTTTTTTAATCCTT
>SESF01031112.1_pt1 | contig 19223 bp, 15 predicted proteins | sample 3171521 | NCBI WGS metagenome assembly SESF01 (sample SAMN10866945, study PRJNA518727) | freshwater metagenome | biome: subpolar coniferous forest; feature: holomictic lake; material: water; isolation source: holomictic Lake 227, 6 m and 8 m depth | place: Canada: near Kenora, Ontario | collected...
CACGCGTCGTAGGGATCGGGCACTTCCCACTCGTCAACCATTAGCCACCCGTGGAAGCCGCCGTCCTTAAGGATGCGCAGGGACTTCGCGCAGTCCACCCGGCCATCGCCGCAGCCGAGGTGCTTGGATGTGCCGCCGTCGCGTAGGGTGCTGTCGGTGTCGCAGAACTGCACGTAACCGATATTCTTCACCCCCACGCGCAGCAGCATTTCCTCCGGTTTGCCGGTGGCGCCGTTCATCTGGTCGAAGTGGCTGGGGTCGTAAATGCCCTTCAGAGCCGGGTGATCTGCACCGTGCAGGATGCGCAGGTAGTGGTCCTCCTTGTTGAAGACGAACACCGGCTCGATCTCGAAACAGGCCAGCAGTCCCAGGTCGCCTGCGATCTTACCTGCTTCGTGGAACGTCTGGGCGAGCGTGGTAATGGCCTGATCAATCGTTTGGCCGCGAAGCCCGCCGCCCGGCCACATGCCAACGCAATCGCAGCCCAGCGCCTTAGCGAGCTGCGCGTGGTCGCGGAACTGCTCCAGCCACGCTTTTCGCCCCGCCTCGCCCGGATCGAAGGCTCCGTCGGCGCCGAGTTGGATCGAGAAGATGCGCAGCCCGAACGAATCATAGAGCCGCCGAAGCGCGCGGACCCGTTCCGTCTCTTTGGCGGAGGGATACCCGCCGCTGGGCCAGTCGCCGACCAACTCCACGCCGTTGAACCCTTGCCGCGACGCGAAGTCCAGCACCTCCCAGATCGGGTAGTTCTTGTGATACTTGCGCGAACCGGACTGGAATCCATTTAGTCCGATGGCGGTCTTCCACTTCTGTTCCGACGCCTGGCCGAGTGCCGCGAATGGCAGGGCCGATGCGGCAAACGAGGTGACCGCAGAGCTGGCCAGAACCTTCAACGCACTGCGGCGACTAATAGACGAGTTCACGACTGGAGAGGGATTGAAAGGCAATTGGCTTTGTGGTTCGCTCATGGCTCCCCTTATGTCTCTGAGCAGGCGGTAAGGCAAGCTCATTTTCGAGAACTTGAGCTTCCGTTGCAGGCTCCACAGTGCTAACTTGGAACCGAGAATTTAGAGTATTCCGTTTTATGGGCACCGCTCCGTCAACAGCCGAAACAATCGAACTACCGAGCAAGGACATGGCTTTCCTAAAGGCTTATGCCCGGAAGCACGGCATGACGCTATCGAGCCTCCTCGCAGAATACGCGTCCGTTCTGCGTGCGGAGGCCCAGCGCAAGCCGCACCCGGCAAATGTTCAGTTCACAGGAACAGTTCCTCCTGACGTTGACGCGCGCGAGGCTTACTTCCAGGGCTTGGAGGAAAAGCATCGTTGAAGATCGCGATTGACCTGAACGTGCTTCTGGATGTGGCGCAGAATCGGACTGCGTTCAACGGCGCAACACCCCCGATTTCTCCGGCTCACCGATCCCTGCAATCAGCCCGGCGGATTTCCTGAAACGCTTCCCGTCGCCAGCGTCGGGGGAAGCCACCGACGGCTACATTGGAGCCTGATTCGGCGTGCGGCTCCGGGGTCTTTACTCGCAGCAGGGCACCCGTGAGGCAACCGCAGCGGTTTGAGAGAGATCAGATGAGCTTGGTCCGCAGGGCGTGGCGGGCGCGGAGGCAGTCGCTGAGGTCGAGTAGCGGTCCGGTCATGCCCGTGGTCACCAAGGCCATGACGACGAGCATAGTGAAGATGGGCGGGGTGAGGATGCCGAGGTCGTAGCCGATGTTCAGGGCAATGAGCTCGACCAGTCCGCGAGTGTTCATCAAGGCACCCAGGGCAAAGGAATCCACCCAATTAATCCCAGTCATCCGCGCGGCGAACATCGAGCCGCCCAGCTTGCCCAAAGTGGCGACGGCAATCAGCGCCAGGCAAATGAGCCAGCCGGCGGGCTCGTGGAGCAGGCCGATTTGCGTGCGCAAACCGGTAAAGGCAAAGAAGAGGGGCAGGAGAAAGACGGAGCTGAAGTTCTCCAACCGGACACGCAATGAGTTCCGGAACTCACCGTGCGAGGGCATCACAATGCCGGCCAGGAACGAGCCAAACAGGGCGTGCAAGCCGATCACGTCCGTGACGAAGGCGCAGGCAAACAGGAAGACCACCACGGCGGCCATGATTCCTTTGCCCGGCACGCCGGATTCGAGCGCCGCGTGGCCCAGCCAGCCAGTTACCCGGGGCTTGATCCAAAAGAGCATTACGGCGACAAAGAGCACGGCCAGAATAATGCTGAGCCCCGTGGGGGCCAGGCCTCCCGCCTTGACGATGGCCACGACTACGGCCAGGACGGTCCAGGCCGCAACGTCGTTGGTTGCGGCGCACGCAAGGGCGGTGGTTCCGAGGTTCGTCCTGGTCAAACCGCGCTCTTCGAGGATACGGGCGAGCACGGGGAAGGCGGTGATGCTCATGGAGATGCCGATGAAGAGCGAAAACGGCAGGAAGGTAGTCCCCGGCGCCGCCAGGCCCGGAAACAGCCAGAGAGCACTCAGAACGCCAAGCAGATAAGGCAAGAGGATGCCTACCTGGCTGACAAACACGGCCGTACGGGCCTGGTGCTTTAGCTGGGTAACGTCCAACTCCATGCCAATGACGAACATGAAAAGGCAGACCCCAATTTGGCTGAGCATGCGGAGGGTGCCGAGAGAGGCTGGTGGAAACACCAATTGGAAGAAGCCGGGCCACAGCCAGCCGAGCAAGGAGGGTCCGAGCAGGATGCCGGCGATCATTTCTCCGATGACGGCCGGCTGCCCCGCCTTGTGCATCAGGCTGCCGCAGACGCGGGCGGCGAGGACGATGAGGATGAGCTGAACGAACAGGCGGGTGAGCGGGTCTTCGAAGTTTTGGCGCAGGTTGGCGAGGAGCGAGGCGGATGGGCCTACGCCGGTGCTGGGCTGCAGGGCGGGGGACGGGGGGCGTGAAACGTGAAGCGTTCAGCTTGGACCCGTGCTCGACCACCGCGAACATGGCCAGGCCAAAAACGATCAGGATCAGCGGATAAACTAGGAGGCTCCTGTTCACAGTTGATTCAGGCGGGAGCCAAAGCCGCGGTGTAGAGCTGCTGGAAGTCAGCGGCGGCGGCTGGTCGCGGGTTGAATTGAGCGGTCCACTGGCGGGCAGCCTCGTCGGCCAACCGAGGGATGTCGCTCAGTTTGACGCCACAGTGGTCCAGAGTGCGCGGCAGGCTCGCGAGTTCGAGGAGCGACTCCAGGCGCTGGGCCAGATGCTCGGCGGCGGTCTCGGGCGCTGCTGAGGGCGATACGAGCTGCGCCGAGCAGGCTGCTTCGGCATAGGCGCGGGCGGTTGCGTCTTCGCGGGCGTTGAAGCGCACGACGTGCGGCAGCATCATGCCCACGGCGAGGCCGTGAACGACACCAAAGTGCGCGGTTAGAGGATTGGCGGAGGCATGAGCCGCGCCGAGCATGCTGTTCTCGATGGCCGTCCCGGCCCAGGCGGCGCCCAGCAGCATCCATCCGCGTGCTTCGAGGTCGGTGGGCGAGGCAAGGACGCGGGGAAGGGCGGCGACGATGAGCCGGTAGGCTTCACGCGAGAAGATCAGCGATAGGGGGGTCCGGGGTTTGGTAACCAGTGTCTCCAGGGCATGGGCCAGGGCGTCAATGCCGCTGCACGCCGTGACTCGCGCCGGCTGGGAAACGGTTAGCGCGGGGTCAAGCAGGGCAATGCGCGCGGCTGCTTTCGGATCACCGCAGGCCATTTTCTGATGGGTCTGCTCGTCGGTGATAAGGGCAAAGGACTGGCATTCGCTGCCCGTGCCGCCGGTGGTGGGGATGGCGAGCAAGGGCAACATAGGGCGTGTGGCGCGGCCAACTCCCCAGTAGTCTTTCATCTGGCCGCCGTTGGTGAGAATGAAATTGCAGCCCTTGGCGGTGTCCATGCTGCTGCCGCCGCCCAGGCCGATGAAGGTGTCGATGGCGCCGCCGCGAGCGACTTCGACGCAGCGTTCCACGCACTGCGTCGTGGGGTTCTCCTGGACCTGTTCGAAGCATGTGACATGCATGCCCGAGGTGACCAGCAAGGCGCGAACCCGTCCGGCATGACCGGCGGCCACGATTCCGCGATCGGTGACAAGCAGCACCCGCTTGGCGGCGAGACTCTTCGCCAGCTCGCCCACGCGCTCAATGCTGTTGACACCGAAGACGACCCGGGTCCGCGGTTGATAATCAAACGCAGCGAGGGCAGCGGCGAAGTCGGTTTCAGCGTGCATACGTGGCAGCTAGGCTGGAACGAAAGGATGTGACCACGAATGAACGCAGGCCGGCATAGCCAATAGACAATGGCAAATAGCGAAGGGCCAGGCGCATTGTCCCGGAGCAGCACAAACCGAGATGGGAGTCCGGTCTGCAGCATCTGGGTCCATCGGTGTTCATCTGTGGTGGTGCCGAGTTCTTGCGGCTAAGAGAGTTCGAGCGCCCGGCGGCGGTAGAGGAACTCGAAGAGGTTACCTTCATGCGGCTGGTCCCACGCGACCTGCATCGTGGAGATGGGACCGAGGTTCAGGCGGTCGATCAGCGGCGACTCGAGCAGGGCGGCGCGGAACGCTGTGTCCTGAGTGATGGCGGTGACCACCAAGGAAGGGCCGATTTGGCTGAGCATGTCCGCCTGTGCAGCCTGCACCACGCTCGCATACGGGAACAGGAATTCACGGTTGGCGAGCGGGTGGGCGAAGGAGTCGCACAGCACGATGGCCGGTCGCATATACACGGCCCCCTCGAAACTGGCCTTGCGCGAGCCGTTCCGATACTTGGCTGTAACTTCCACGGCGCCCGGGCTTCGCAGCCCTTCCTCGATGGCGGCGTCAATGGAGTCGGCCATTCGAGGATTGGCGAAGGCGGCGAGTTTGGCGGTTTCGTCCTGAGGGGGCAAGGGCGCGAGCGGTCCGAGCTTTTGGGCAAGCGCATCGGCAATTTCAGCGGCGTATCTGGGCACGACCACCGTCGAGGCGTTGATGCAACTGCGGCCGCCGTTGTCGGCAATCGAGGACACCATCAGGTCTATGAACTCCGGCCAGCGCTCGATTTGGTCCTCGCCGATGAGGATCTTGCTGAGGCCAGGGCCGTGCACCTGGATGGCCGGGTTGTTGGCGTATTGCGCCGTGGTGCTTTTGTCGCCGAAGACCAGAGCCCGGCCGCAGCCGCGCAGGATCTCCGCGGAGCCTTCATGGTCGGTTGGATAGAACCCGAACGCCGGCGCCGGACAGCCGGCCGCGATGAGGGCCTGGATGATCCTGTAGGGCGTCCAGGGCTCTTCCCGGCCAGGCTTCAGGATCACGGGTATCTTCAGGGGAATGGCCGGCAGCCAAAGCGAATTCACCCCGGGCGAATTGCTCGGCATAACCAACCCGAGACAAGGGGATGCGGCGTAGAAGCTAATCCGCGCGCCCGCCTGTTCGCCCAGGCCGCGATCGAGGATTCCGAGGTCGAGGCCACGCGTCAGGCTGTTCAGAATGGTCCGCATCTGCCGCAGAGCCGAGGCGACCTTCTCCATGTTCCGCCGCACCATGACAAAGGGCAGACCGCTTGTCGCGGAGAGGGTCTCGACATACTGCTGGGGCGTTTGCGTGTGGCCCTGGTCGCCCAGGGGCAGCGACTCGTTCAAGAAAAAGCCCGCAGCCTGATGGCAGATTTCCAGCAGTCGATCACAGGAGAACTGCATGAGTGCGGAGCGCGCCTCACTGATGCGCGCCAGGTCCTTGCGGATGATACCCGCGTTGACCTGGCTGAGCCACGCTAGCGCTTCGCCGGTGCGGCAGTCCTTGACTTCCACCTGGTCAAGGCTGGCGTAGGGCTTGCCCCGCCTGAGTGCCGGGAGGTGAGGGAGCGCTGCCATCGTTCAATACACTCCTTCGACAATGGTCTTCTCCATCGCTCCAAAGGGCCTGACTTCTGCCACACCGTCCCAGGGATAGGGGTCCCGCGGCTGGCGCCGGATGGCTTCGTCCCGTTCGAGGAATCGCGGCAGGAAAAGCTCACGGGTCAGCGTGGTCAGTTCTACCCGGCCCCAGGTATCGTAGTCCACCGCTTGCCCGGTTTGGCTTGGGTTCACCACCCGCAGCACGGCGCGCGGTTGGGGCGCGTAGTAGGTGACCGAGAAGTTGTCCTCTGGCCGCAAGGGCGCGCTAGCCGCCAAGCCCATCAGCGTGTTGCCGTAGGTTGGATAGAAGCCGATTCGGCCCTCCAGCACTTCCTCGACAATGAAACGCACGTATTGCGGCGCCATGGTTGTGCCGCCGCAGAACACGCCACGGATGCCCGCCTCGTAAAGGTCGAGCTTCTCGCCCATTGCTTCGAGGAGCTTCGGGGTGGTGAATAGCGCGCTGATCTTGCGGTGCCGGAGCAGGATCACGGCCTGATCCACAACGTGGTCCATATAGGCGCGGGCCTGGTCGAGCTTCTTCTCGCCCATGACCTTCTTCACCCAGCGGGGGTCAAGATCAACGAAATAGCACGGGCTGCCGCGGAAGTTGGCGAGGTGTTCGATGGCCAGGCGCAGACGCCGTGGGCCGGTGGGACCGACCATCAGCCAGGCCGCGCCGCGGGGGAAATGCTCGTCCGGGAGCTTGGACGAGAACTCTTCGTAGTCGGTCTTGTAATCGTCCCAGCCGATGCGCTGCTTTGGCATGCCGGTGGTGCCGCCCGTCTCGAAGATATTGTAGGGGCGCCCCTGGTATTTCGCCGGCACCCAAACGTCTGGCTGAAGCTCACGCAGCCATTCATCCTGGAAATGCGGGAACCGGGCGACGAGGTCGGCGAACGACTTCACCTCCCGGCGGGGATCCCAGCCGGCCTTGCTGGCCCAGTCGAGCCAGAATGGGCAGCCGGTCTCGGGTGAGAAATGCCAGGCAATGATCTCGCGCACGTGCGCGTCGAGCTGGTTCTGGGCGGCGGAGAGTGTGTTGGGATCGAGGCTCATCTTGCTCTTTAAGTGCGCCGCGTGAGGGCACGCGGCCTACAATTTAGCGCGCGGCAGAGGCGACCTTGCTTAAAGCCGGTTCTAGCTGCGCGTCCCGACCTGACGACTTGCTCATTTGCTTCGGGAAATACTTGTCAATGGTCGCCTGGCTGGGCGGCCGAGTCACCAGCGAACCTACGATCATGCAGAGAGCGGAGCCAAAGACCATCGGCACGACGGTCATGAACCCGTTCCAGAAGCTTACGTCGCCGCGCGGGTTGAGGAAGAGCACTTTGATCGCGTCTTTGCCCTGGCCGATCTGCCAGATGATGTCGCCCGGGTGGCAGGTGTTTTGCAGCACAGCGAAATAAATCAGACAGGCGGCGGTGAAGAGCGTGGCGGCCAGGGCGCCCCATTTGGTGCTGCGTTTCCAGAAGAGCGCGGCGATCATCACCGGCGCCAGCGCGGCAAAGCCGGAAAAGGCGTAGCGGATGGCGATTTCGAAGATGCCCTGTTTGGCTTTGAGTTCGAGCGCAATGCCGTAGGCGGCGAGCGTCACGATAATGATGAACGCGCGCGCGAAATGGACGGCGGCTTTCTCGCCGTATTTCTCCCGTCCGCCGTAGTGCTGATAGATGTCCTTGGTGAACATGGTGCTCAACGCCAGCACCTGGTGCGCATCCGAGCCCATGACGGCGGAGATAATCCCCGCGCCGAGTATGCCCGCCAGCCAGACCGGCGCATACTTCTCTAGCATCAACAGCAGGACGCCATCGGCATCGGCCACTTTGCCGAGCGTGGCGGCGCCCAGGACACCGAGAAAGACGCACGGCAGCCAAATCAGCATAATGGCGAGGGGGTAGAGGACCACGGTCCGCCGGAAGGCCGTCACTTTCCGCGCTGAAAAGCACATGATCGCCATGTGCGGGAACATGATGCTCGACAGCGGGATCAGGGTGTAACTCCAGAAGGCCTGGGGCGGCATCTTTTCGCGCGTCACCAGGAAGCTGGTCTTGGGATCGCCCGCAAGTTTGGCGATATACTCCCCGAAGCCGCCGGGCAACGAGTGGCTGATCGTCACCACCGCCACTGCTCCGAAGCAGAGGAACAGTGTGGTCTGCAAGATGTTTACCCAGACGGTGCCGCGCATGCCGCCCAGGAAGACGCCAAGAGTCACTACCACCGCCACGATCGCGCAACCGACCGGGTAGGGGATGATCGGCGGTTGGGTGCCACCGGCGTCAGAGATGTGGGCCAGGACAGTGCCGCCCCCCATGATGCTGATGATCATGTAGGGCACCAGCATCAGCGCACTCAGCGCAAAGATCACCGTGCCGATGGCGTCGCATTCCCAACGATCCCGAAAGAAGGATACCTGGGTCTGGTGGCCAAACCGCTTGCCCAGCGCCCACAAACGAGTGCCGATGAAGAAGATGGTGAGCGGAATAACAAAGCCCGAGGAGGAGGCCATCAAGCCATAAATGCCGATGCCCTGGCGATAGGCTTGCCCGGAGCTGCCAAGAATGGCGAACGCCGTCATGTTGGTGGCAAAGATTGACAGGAAGAACACCATCTCGCCGACTGAGCGGTTGGCGAGAAAGTAATCCTCCGTGTTCGCCTGCGACTTGCGGAAAGCCAGGCCGCCGATTACCCCGATGATAACCAGGTAAATGGAGATGACGATAACCGGGATCACGAGCGGTCCCCCTTCGGGAGCTTGACTTCCGGTTCAACGTCTTCCAGGTGCTTCGGCCAGGCCGTCCACACCAGCACGGCCATCATCGCCGAGGCCAGAATCGAGTAGCCAGCTTGGTAAGCCAGGCCGATTGGCAGGAAACCGAAGACGAGAGGATAAGCTTCCTTCCAGTTCCAGAAGTCCTGGTGAAGCACATAAACCACAGCCACCAGGGCCGTCAGGATGAAGGTCTTAAGTTTCATGGGTTGTAGGGTCGGGTCAAATCGGGGTCAGGAATATCCACAACATCGAACATCGAACATCCAACGCCCAACATCGAAGGATCGTCCAGAAAGAAAGCCATTGGATGTTCGATGTTCGGTGTTCGATGTTGGATGTTCCCCTGGTTCATGGCGCGGGCTGGCTGAGGTTCGCAGTCGGCCTGGCAGCGGTTTGGAAGGAGAACAAGTGTGTGTTGGAGGAAACGTAGAGAACGCCATTGGCGACCACTGGCGTCGAGTAGATTGGCGCCCCGAGATTCGTTGTGCTCAGGAGCTTCTTCTCCTTGCTGGCTTCGAAGACCATCAGGTCGCCGTCCTCGTCACCGATATACACCTTGCCGTCGGCGACCAGTGTGGAGCCCCACATGTGCGCCTTCATGTCGTGCGTCCAATAGACCTTGCCGGTCTCCGCGTCCAGGCAATGCAGGTAGCCGGAGAAGTCACCAATGAACAGCAGGCCGTCGGGGGTGATGGACACCGTAGAGATACTGCGGTGGATCTTGTCATACGACCAGATCTTCCCCGTCTGCGTGATGTCCCCGGTCTTGGTGGCGTCAATGCAGGTGAGAATGCCCACCCCTTCGCCATGCTCCGGATCCTGGCCGACGGCGGTATAGACGCGGTTCTTCCAGAAGACGGGAGTAGCGTTGATTTCGCTGGGGCCTTGGGCGTCTGGATACTTGAATCGCTTTCGATCCGGCGGGTTGCAGTCATACCACCATACCTTTTTGAGGTAGGTGCTGTCGCCTTCCTTCACCGGCTTGGGGTCAAACGCATAGCAGAGGCCGTCGCCGCCGCCGTAAAAAATGAGTTGGCGACCATTGACACGGCCTGTGGACGGGGAACTCCACAGGCCGTGGAACATGCGCGGGCCGATCTTCGCGTCGTCCTCGGCGAGGAACTCGCCGGTGCGCTTGTCCAGTGCGATCAGGCTGGGCGCGTTGGGGGAGGGAATATTGGAATGCGTCCAGTCCTGCCCGTTGGAGGTTACCACATACACCACATCGCCGATGACCAGCGGTGCGCAGTCCGAAGCGTTATGTGGGAAGACGCCCAGTTCGTTGATCATGTCGTAGCGCCAGATGATATCGGCGTCCTTTGGGCCGGGTTCGATAGGCGGTGCGCGCCGCTCGGTCGGCTTGCCCTTGTCCAGTATGACCTCCTTAACCACGTATTTGGCCTCGTCCTTGTACGGGCCGTCGTTGCCATCAGCCATCCCTTTTGCATCGAGGCAAAGCACTTCGCAGCGGCTGGTTACGACATACACCCGGTCGCCTTCGATCGTCGGCGAAGACAGCAGGCCCAGGCTTTCCCAATCGTTGACCTTGCCCGAGGCGAGTTTGGGCACCACGAGCTGCCATAGGAGTTCGCCGGTCTTTTCGTCGAAGCACATCAGGATGCTCCGGTCGCCCACGTGCCGTGAGTCGCGGGGGTTCTCATTGTTCGTGCCGATGAAGACCCGGCCGTTGGCCACGGTGACGTTGCCGTAGCTTTGCGAGCCGAGCTTGGCTGCCCACTTGAGATTCTCCACGTTAGCACGATCAATCTCCTCGGACGCGCCCTTGAACTTGATGTCGCCCGCTTTGCCCTTGGTGAAATGGTCCGGCAGATTAGTGGCGGAGCAGTACATGTTTCGTGCCGGGGTCCCGCCCCACTGCGGCCAGTCCTGCGCATGGGTGGAAAGGGGCATCAACGCAAAGGCGGCAAGGGGCAAAGCCGCAAACGAATTGCGCGAAGCGTCGCAGATCACTCGCGAGAGGCATCGCATTATGTAACCCATGTAACCCATGTAACCCATGTAACTCTTGTAACTCATTTAACTGATTTAACTCCTTCAACCCCCATCCGGCGTTACCTCCACATTGTCGATATACACCGGCATATCCTGCGGCGAGAACCCGAACAGGCCCGGGGAGCCGGCCTGGTGCGCCGTCTTGTGCGGCACCGAAATAGTCCACGCCGCCGGTTCCGGGTCCCCGCGTTTCCAAGCCTTGGCTTGGACCACGGCCGAACCATCCGAGTTGCGGTCCACCTTCGCTTTAAGCTGGTACCAAACGTTCGGCGACCACTTGAAATCTTCCGATGCCCGCAGCCGCTCCTGGTTGGAGTTTACCTCCAGCTTTTGCTCGTTGCCCTTCAGCACAATCAGGTAGTGCTGATTGATGATGCCGACCTCGGACATCTTGCGCTTGTTCCCATCGCTCATCACATCCGCCTGGATGGTGTAATGGCTCATCTCCGGCGTGCCGATGAAGACCGTTGCGCGTTGGAAGAACCGGTTGTCGGTGGTCTTGGCCAGCACCTTGCTCCCATCCTTTTCCCGCACATCGAACTTAAACCGCGCACCGATCCACGGCAAAGGCGGATAACCGAACACTAAGCCGTCGGCATTGGTCTCTGTGAGTGCGAATGACTCAAAACCCTCTTTGGTGGGGATGTTCGGCATCACCCGGCCGCGCAGGTAGCCTTTCAACGGGCCCAGCGCGGCTTCAAATGCGCCCGCCGAGGGGACGGTGTCAGGCGCAGCCTGCAACACGCCGTCCGCGTCGAACGCGCCCTTCATCGCCGCCTTGACCTTCGCGGACGGGGGGATGTAGCTGGCCCAGGTCACCGGCTTCGGGGAGATGGATTCCTGGACCGTGAAACCGTTGGCATCCAGCGAACGCACGCGGAAGGTTGCTTTTTCGCCCGGATGCAGCAGCACTTCCGACGGGATTACCTGAAGCTGGGTCGCCGGGCCAGACGCGGGCCAAGGCTTCTCCTCCGGCGGCGCCGAATAGCCAGGGTTGTCGCCCTTTGTTCCCCAGCAATAAAGGTGGCGGGTGGTTTGCAGGTAAAGCTTGCCGTTATACGCCACCGGCGTGCCGAAACAGCGACCGTCCAGCGCGACGTGGCACAGAATCTCGCCCTCCTTGTCACCGGGCCGGATGATGTAAAAGGCGCCCGATGTCCCCGCATCCGCCTCGCCCGTCGCTTTGGTCGCCGGGGCGTCGAGCATCGGCACATAGAGCTTCCCATCGGCGAACAGAGGGCAGGCGTTCCGTTGTTCGATGCCGAGCTTCAGCTTCCACTTGATCGCGCCGGTGTTGGCATCCACGGCGAACAGGTCCCCTTTTTCGGCGACCGCATAGATGGTGTCGCCGGCGAGGATCGGCGAGGCGGTGGAGGAGGAAATGTCGTCCGCCCAGAGTTCAAGTTGCTTGCGCTCGAGCACCACCGGTCCGGCGGCAGCGTTAGTCGGCAGCACGCTGGGCATCTTGAGCGCCACCATCTGGCCCAGTTCGTAAGGTGTTCCATAGATGGCGATGATCTTGTCCGCGTGATGGACGAGCACAGTGGCGTTGATGCCGGCCCGGAATAGCGACACGCGCCACAGCGGTTCGCCCGTCCGCGCGTTCGCGCACACCACGCTCCCGTCACCTGTGCCGGTGAAGAACACACGACGGCCCTGATACCAGCCAAGCTGCGGCTGCGAAAAGGAATTGTCCTTCGGCGGCGCCCCTGGGCTCGATGCCCAGACCAGTGCGCCGGTCTTCTTGTCGAAGGCATAAAACCGGTCCGCTCCCGGGCCCTGTGTGCCCCAGTTGGCGGTGATCCCCCGGGTGATCACCAGGTCGGCGTCGATGACCGGCGAAGCCGTGCGGCTGTTTGGAAATGTCAGCCGCCCGAATTCTTCCATCAGCGAATGCTGCCACAGCAGCGTGCCGTCCGCGGAGAACGCCGCCAGGATGCCCTGTGTGCCTTGTATATAGACGTTGCCCGTTTCAGCATCAATTGCCGGGCTGGCCGTGGCGTAGCGCAAGTAGATGGTGTCGCTCAGGTAGTCATTGTAGAGGTGCTGCCACAGCTTCTGGCCGGTTTCGGCGTCAAAACAGGTCACTCCCTCCTGTAGGTCCGCCCCTTGCCCCGTGTAGCCCATCGCGTAGAGCTTGCCGTTCGCGATCACGGGGGCCGACTGCCCAGGGAAATCTGCCCGCCACAGCATGTCCTGCTCCGAAACGCGGTTCGGCAAACCGGTCTCCCGCGACACCCCGCTCTGCTCCGGTCCGCGCCAATTCAGCCAGCCGCGCGGTGCTGCAGCCGCCCCGGCTTGTAATTCAAGGCCGGCCCAGACACACCAAGCCAGCCTTATAATCACAGCAGACGGGAGGCACTTTGCCCACCCTCTTTTTATTATCATCTCACGTACCATTCAACGAGACATCCCACGCAACCGGCCCAAGCCGGAGTCACGGAACGCGGGTGCAACGTCCATCAAGAAGTGTGGTATTGCAAATGGAGATTGCTAATAAACTGGCAGCCCCGAAACCCGGGGACCAGGCCTCGTGGAAGCCGGGCCCAGCGAACCCGGGAGCGTGGCGCCAGCGAGGCCCCCGCGGGAGTGGCTCGATTGCTCCGCTAGCACGAGCAGTGCACCCCGACCCTCCCTAAGGGAACCGGGGTGAGGGGGAAGCGGGCACTCGTGCGGCGCAGGATCGGCGTGTGGGTTCAGATGCCCGGCGAACGCCCGGGGCCTTATGGCGTTGAGCAGTTCACCTTTTCAAGCTTCCGGCTTTGCCGGAGGTGGCTGACTGGCCTGGCGGCAGTTAGGGGGCGATGGCCAGGCACCAGTCAACCAGTCCGCAGGGCGTCCGAAAGGTATCCGAAGGGTATCCGAAGGGTATCCGGAGGGGTTAATGGGTCGGGACGCCCCACCAGTGCGGGGTCCAACGCTGGCTCAACTACATGCTGAACTTGAAAGCGTAGGCCTGCTGGCAGGGGCGTTTGGCGGGGTCCTGCAGGGAATCAGGCAGGGAGACGATGACACCCGTTCCGTCCGCCCGCCACTGCAAGGGCTGTTCCACCCCAAGCATCCGCACGGTGGAATCGGCGCGCGGTTGTACTCGCTGGAGATGTAATTCCTGGCCGGGCCATTTGAGGCTGATGGCATAGACCACCCGGCTGTCCTTGCTGCGGGTGTAGCGCAGGTCGTTGCCCTCCTTCCAATCGGTGCCCTCGCGCGGCCGGGTGTCGTAGATCGCTTCGCCATTCACGCGCAGCCAGGCGCCGGCGTAGCCGATGGCCTCGACGGCTTTGGGGTGGAACTTCCCGTTGGCATCGGGCCCGATGCCGACCATGAAGTTCCCGCCCTTGGCCACCGCATCTACGAGGTTCGTGACGATCCAGGCCCCGCCCTTGTGGGCGCCAGCGTAGGGTTGGTAGCTCCAAATCCCCGCCAGCGGGTAGATCACCATCCAGGGCATCAGGGTGTTTTCTTTGGCGCCGGGCACGAAACCTTCCGGGGTGTAGTAATCGCCGTAATTGCCGATCCCGCGGCAGCGGAACATCACGTCCGGCTGCAGCTTGCGGATGGTCTTCACGGTCTCGCGCAGGTCCGGCCACGCCGTCTCATCGAAATACTGGTCCAGGCACATGAGGTCCAGCTTACCGTAGTTGGTCAGCAACTCGGCGAGCTGCTGCCGGTGTCTTTCCACGAAGTGCCGCCACTGTTCGGGGTGGTCGGTCCGCGAAACCCGATCGTGAAGCGGGTGGTCGGCGAAGGGCCGGAAGTCCGCGTCATACCAATCAGGATGAGAGAAGTAGAGGTCGATCTTGATGCCGTGGCGCCGGGCGGCGTCAGTCAGCTCGCGCACGATGTCGCGCTTGAACGGGCCTTCCATGATGTCGTAGGCGACGTCGCACTCCTCGATCTGCGGCCCGCCCGCGGCGAGCCAGTTGACGCGGCGCTGCACGCGGGTCTTGGTGTCGAACAGGGAGAAGCCGTCGTGGTGCTTGCTGGTGAAGGCGAACACACGCAGGCCGTTGGTCTTGAAGAAGCGCATCCACTCGTCGGCATCGAAGCCGGTGGGGTTGAACTGCTGGTAAAGCTGTTGGTAGGCCTGCCGCTTCTCGTTGGACATCTTCAGGAACGGCCAGGACGCGTCCACCCCCAGCTTCGCATAGACACCCCAGTGAATTCGCACGCCGAACTTCAGGTCCCTGAACGCTTCCCGCGCCGCTTCGGACGCTTGCGAATAGTCCGGGTGCGGCGTGGCTTCCACATAGGACTGGACCTGCCGCCAATGGCCGTCGCTCCTGGGCAGCTTCACGAAGTTGTGGAACTCCCGCTCCGGGCGGGTGTCGGCGGCGAACCGGAACCGCTGCCCGCCCAGCAACTGATCGCTGGTGATCGTGGGGCACCAGTATTTCTCGATGTGCCAGGTGACCAGATCGTTGCCGGTGAAGTGGTCCACGCCGGGCTTGCGCCGCGAGTTATACATGCTGTCGGTCAGGTCACGCACCAGGGTGACGTTCTGACCCTGGCGCACCATCCGACGGATGGAGAACGGCCGGCCCAGCACGCACATGTTCTGGTGCACGCCCATGATGATGACGTTAGTGATGCCCCGCTGGCGCATGAGGTTGTATGCCTCGGTGTTGTCGGTGATGGCGTCGCCGTCTTTGATCTCGATGGTTGCAATCTGCCGCTGCCAAGGGTGACCGGTAGCGCAGCGCGGGTTGTCGTCGCAACCGTCGTCCGAATCGTCAATGGGCAGCGGTGGCTCGCGGGCCGGGGCCAGACCGCTCCAGCCTTTGAGCGGCGCCTGCGCGGAGGCAGGAGGCGCCGCCTGGGCCAGTTTGCGCCCGGGCGTGCCCTCGTAGAACTTCAACGTCTCGCTCGGGCAATGGATGATCAGCACTCCGCGCGCGCGCAGAGCAGCGATGGTCTGGTTCATGTGGGGTGCCATTTCCGCGACGCGCGCGGTTGCCCCTTTGCACCAGTGCTGATCCCACATATCGCAGATGACGACGGCGGTGGCTCCCGGCGCCCAGTTGGTCCGGACCTCGATCACCTGCCACTGATCGCTGCCGGGCTTGGTCTCCTTGAGACTGCGGAGTTGCAGATCGAGCGGCTGAGCCAGGGCCCCGAACGCCAAGGCGAGTGGCACCAAGGCTGCCACTAACCGAGATCTGTTATACCCCGCACGGTTCGCTGACAGGGCGTAGCCGCCGACGTCAGTCGGCGCATTCTTAGCACGGCCCAGATGGCGCCGACTGACGTCGGCGGCTACTTGAGGGTGAAATATGTGGACGAGACGTGCCAAGCCGGCCCCCCACCGCCGTTTCCGACCCCCGACCCGCAGGGCGCCCCTCGCTCCTCGCGAATTAACGCGTCCGCCAGCAAGAACAAACTGAAGCATGATTCGACCTTTGCAGGAAGGAGCCAGCGGGGCAAACGGAAATTCTGCGCGTGCTTCCAGTTTCAGTTGCCCCTATGCAACCACCCGCACATACTTCCTTAGGCATGTCACTCTCACGCATTCATCAGGTCTGGATACGGTTATTCGGAGTGTTCCTCTTTGCCTGCGCCATGGGGTTGCTGGAGGCGATCTGTGTGGTTTACCTGCGCCGACTCATCGCGCCCGCGGGCACTGACCCGACCCTTCCCGCAATGCCACTGGGGAGCTTCCACATCGAGCACATACGCGAGGCCTGCACGATGGTCATGCTGCTCACGGTGGCGTGGATGACGGCCTCGAACTGGAGGTCCAGAACCGCCCATTTCTTCTTCATCTTCGGCGTCTGGGACATCCTCTATTACGTGGGGCTGAAGTGGTTCGCCCACTGGCCAGCCTCATGGTTGCAGTGGGATTGCCTGTTCTTGATTCCTAAGCCCTGGTACGGCCCGGTGCTGGCGCCGGTGCTCATTAGCGCTTATTTCATGGTTGGCTGCTGCTTAGTGCTCGCACGTGAGAACTCGGAAAGGAAGGGGCGTCTGTCGCTCCCGGCGCTCGCACTGCAACTGCCGGGGTTCCTGGTCTGGTACTGGTCCTTCGTGAAGGATTCGGATCTCATTCAGGCGCACGGGTATGACGGCATCAGCTACTCGTGGTCGTTGTTCGCCGCTGGGCTGATCATCGCCGGATTGGGGCTGTGGCTAGCGACACGGATGGGAGCGATGCCGGCGCTCCGACCGCTTCATCGATAGCCTCCACCACGGTCTCTCACCACGCCGGGAGAGGATTGCGGGAAAGGATTGGGCTTTGTCTTTACTGCCGGGGTCTGATTTAATGGCCGCAAGATGAAGATCCGACGGGCAGAACTTCGCCGCGCGACCAAAGAAACCCGCATCGCGGTGAACTTGAGAATTGACGGGGTGGGCAGCTCTTCCATCCAGACGGGCATCCCCTTCTTTGACCACATGCTGACGTTGTTTGCCAAGCACGCGGTCCTGGAATTGAAGCTTCGTTGCGAGGGGGACCTGGAGGTGGATGCGCACCATACCGTGGAGGACTGTGGTATTGCGCTGGGGCAGGCCTTTGTACAGGCGCTGGGGGATAAGAAGGGTATTCGCCGCTATGGGGCTGGCTTTGACCCCCGAAACCCCTTCACGGGCGAGGCTTATGTGCCCATGGATGAATGCCTGGCCCGGTGCGTGATTGATTTCAGCGGGCGGCCGTATCTGGTCTGGCGGGGGCTGAATGCTTTTGCGCACAAGCGCGTCAGTAAAACCGAGAAAAGTCAGGACATGTCCAGCGCGTTCCGCTTCGGCCTGGCCCGGGAGTTCTTTCAGGGGTTTGCCAATGAGGCGCGCTGCAACCTGCATCTGGAACTGCTCTACGGTGACGAACCGCATCACATTGTGGAGGCGCTGTTTAAGGCGTTCGGCAAGGCCGTGGACGCGGCCTGCCAGCACGACCCGCGGATCGCCGGGCGGCTGCCTACGACCAAAGGGAAACTCTAGCCGGAGTTGAATACTCATGGTTACTCGCCCGTCGAACCAATGACTGCTACGGATCATTCCTCGGCCGATGATCGGACCTTGGTGCGAGCGGCGCAGCGGGGTGACATGGCTGCGTTCGAGGAATTGGTCGCGCGGCACCGCGATAAGATTTACGCGCGGGCGTATAGCATGATGCGGAATGAAGAAGAAGCGGTTGATCTATCTCAAGAGGCTTGGGTGAAGGGCTGGCAGCGGTTGCGCCAATTTCAGGGCGAGGCGGGCTTCGGCACGTGGATGACGCGGGTGGTGATCAATCTGTGCCTGGACCAGTTGCGCAAACAGAAGCGGCAGCGGACCGAGTCCATCGAGGCGATGGACGAAGAGTCGGGCGGGGTCGAGCGGCAAATGCCGGTCGTTACGTCGAACCCGACCGCCGGACTGGAGCGGGCTGAGCTCCGGCAGCGGATTGATCGGGCATTGGCCCTGCTATCGTATGAGCATCGCACGGTGCTGGTGTTGCATGAATTTGAAGAGATGGAATATAAAGAGATCGCCAGAACGATGGGCTGCTCGATTGGCACGGTGATGTCGCGGCTATTCTATGCGCGACGGAAGCTGGCAGCGCTCCTGGCGGATTTGAAGAAACAGGATTAGGTGTGATGGATTTTGATGCACAATTGAAACTGCAAGCCTTTCTCGACGGCGAGTTGCCCGAGGGCGAGGCAAGCAAGGTGGCTGACTGGCTGGCCCGGGACCGCGAGGCCGCGGCCTTGCTGGAAGAGTTGCGCAACACCCGCGGCGCTATGGCGGGGTTTGAAGCGGGAATCCAGCTTCCGGAGTCGCGCGAGTTCTTCTGGTCGAAGGTCCAGCGGGAAATCCAACGGCGGGAGGCTCCGGCCCCGAAATCCGCCCCGACACCGCTACTTGCCCTGTTACGCCGGTTTCTGGTCCCCGCTTCCGCTCTCGCCGTGATCCTCGTCGCTGGAGCGGTGCTCATCCGGCCGGCTGGCCCGTTTGACCATGCCCATACCGCTGGAATCGAAACCGCACTGGCCGATGCGGGGGCGTTCACTTACCACGATTATTCAGCCGGCGCGACTTTGGTCTGGCTCTCGTATCCCGCCGATAACGAAGTTGCGGACAACGACGAGGCGGGTACAATCGAATAGCTGATGAGAGCAAAGCTGATTTGGGCAACCGGCCTTGGTTGGTTTTCGGTAGCACTGGTGCTGCTGGCCTGCGCCGAAGTGCGCGCGCAGGCCGCTGATATGAAACTCCAGGCTTACCTGCTTTGGGGCACCGATGACACCAAATCGCCGGAAGGCAAAGCCTACAAGCCGGTCGCGCCGGAAATCCTGCACAAGCTAAAGGAGCTCCCGCTCAAATGGACCCTTTGGTTTGAGGTCAACCGCAAGGACTTCGCCGTGTCGCAAGGCGCGGTCAAAGAAGTGCCTATGAGCGAGAAGTGCCAAGTGAACGTGACGAAGATCAGCGGCACTGAGGTTGAAGTCTTACTGATCGGCAAGGGGAAAGAGGTGGTCAAGCGCAAGCAGTCGCTCCCGAAGGGAGAAATGCTTGTGCTGGGCGGCAATGCCCCCAATTCGACCGCCTGGCTGGTCGTGCTCAAGCGTATTGAATAACGCTTGCTCCGGGGCGTGAT